>ENA-OPRN01000003-OPRN01000003.1-human-gut-metagenome-genome-assembly--contig:-NODE-3-length-115840-cov-29.353120_pt1 | contig 115840 bp, 102 predicted proteins | sample MGYA00241894_ERZ501882 | MGnify/ENA primary metagenome ERZ501882 (study PRJEB25962, sample SAMEA2042220) | human gut metagenome | biome: human gut; feature: human-associated habitat; material: faeces...
GGTTGTTCCTATGTGTGAGAGTGGAAGGAATATCCTAGCTAAGCATAAGAAAAACATATGAAAAAGAAAGTGTTATTATCCGTTTTACTTTTAGCTAGTTGTTTATCTTTGGGTTCATGTAGAATTGTCGGAATAAAAGGCGATACAGGTCCAACCGGCCCAAGTGGTGCTCAAGGTGAAAAAGGAAAAGATGGAAAAGATGGAGATGATGGAGAATCTCCTACTATAACCATCAGTGATGATGGTTATTGGGTGATTAATGGTGTCAAATCTAATGTTAAAGCAACCGGACAAAAGGGAGAAGATGGAGTTTCAATTCAAAATATAGAGAAAACTTCAACATCTGGATCCGTAGATACATATACAATCACCTATTCTGATGGATCTACATCCACATTTAAAGTAACCAATGGTGTAGATGGAAATCAAGGTATTCAAGGTGAAAAAGGAGATGATGGAAGAACTCCTACTATAACCATCAGTGAGGATGGTTATTGGGTTATTGATGGAGTTAAAAGCACTGTTCTAGCTAAAGGTGAAAAAGGAGAAGAAGGACAAAAGGGAAAAGATGGAGTTTCAATTCAAAATATAGAGAAAACTTCAACATCTGGATCCGTAGATACATATACAATCACCTATTCTGATGGATCTACATCCACATTTAAAGTAACCAATGGTGTAGATGGAAATCAAGGTATTCAAGGCGAAAAAGGAGATGATGGAAGAACTCCTACTATAACCATCAGCGAGGATGGTTATTGGGTTATTGATGGAGTTAAAAGCACTACTCTAGCTCAAGGCGTAAAAGGAGATACTGGAGAAAAAGGTGACAGCGGAGAGCCTGGTACAAAATGGATTTATGATCAAGGAAATCCAATTGATTTAGGAAAGACGTCTAACACAGGTGATTTCTACTTCGACACTAATAATGGTAATGTTTTCACTTATACAAATTCCACTTGGAATTACGTTACAAACTTTAGATACAAAATCGATCATAATAATGAAAACCATGAATTCACAGTTTATAGCATGGACGAAATTGAAGCTGCTTTAGCAGCTGTAAAGGATGGTGATAAAATTGTATGTGGATCAAATATAGAATTTGATAACAACATGTTTGTAAATAGAAATATCGAATTCCATTTTGATTTCAATGGATATACATTATCTAATACAGTAGATATATGTAAACAATACGATTGGAGTTTCTTCTCTGTCAGAAGTGGAAAGATGATATTTGATGACAGCAAAGGCACTGGTGGAATAAAAGCAAAAGCAGACGATTGCTATTGCTTAGATATTCAAGGTGATGGAGCTTCAATAGAGATCAATGGTGGATCTTATAATGGTAACATCACCGCTGTCTATGTCGTCGTAGGTAATTTAGTAATAAATGGTGGCTATTTTGATATTCAACAACTAGATGATGAATCTCCCTATGGATTTGTTATCAATGCATATGACCCTTATTTCAAAAATGGATTTGCTAAAATGGTTATAAAAGGTGGTAAATTCCATGGATACAATCCTGGTAATGCCACTTCAGAAGCAGGTGCAAACTTAGTGCCAGATGAATATCAAGTGAAATCAGAAACAAGTGGAAGCGATACTTATTATTCAGTATCTAAAGCTCAATAGATTAAATAAAACTTTTCCAATCCGAATAACTATACAAAGCAACGCTTTTTAGCACCAATCAGAACAAAACAAGCCGAATTCCCCCACTACAAAAAGGGGAACGGCTTTTTTGTTGTAAATGTTATGGCAAAAAATCCGTGAATTATCATTAATCACAAAGTCAAATTAATCAATATTTATGCTATAGCCTCTCCATAGATTAAATAATGTCATGAGTTTCAATCATACATTATCGATTCTAATGAAGAGGTTTTTCAATTGTATAGAATAGTGTTGTTTACCCGTAAATTTGAACTAATTAAGGTACTTTTTTCATCTTATCATATTGTCTTTTAATCTTATAAAATTTTATATTAAAAAACTCCAAGCTTTTGCTTGGAGTGAAATAATCTTTGTGGTGGCCTCTATCGGACTTGAACCGATATGCTTTAGGGGCACCTGATTTTGAGTCAGGCTTGTATACCAATTTCAACAAGAGGCCAAGGGAAATTATATCATAACTAATAATAATTTCCACTATTATTTTTGTTTTTTTATATATTCTTCTCAGTTTTCTACTTGATAATACCTTCTTCTACCAATTTATTGATCATTGCTAGAGACAATTTCCTCTTTCCTTCTCTTTGAGAAGCAAAATCACCATAGAAATAAGGCTCAAAATCAGGAATTGATAACTTTACATGCCAATATGGTTTTCCATTTTGATCATGCTTTTCTTCGAATTCATATAAAGGTTTCTTTATCACACCTTTTTGATAGAAAATATTTAGAACTTGAACCGCACTATCTTCTGATACTTCACTCTTATCTTTAGCTTCTTCAGTCTTTTCTTCACCTATCTTATTCATCTTGATATAATCGAGAATAATCTTAGATACTTTCATTCTAGCTCCGGCTTTGCTTTGACCTTGAGCTTTGAAAGTCTTATCAAACATATTGACGTAACAGCTATATTTATATCCACTCAAAAGTTCGCTAAATCCAGCTATTCCACCAGTCATAAGCATTTCTTCAGGGGATAATTCACAGAATTTAAATTCGAGTGGAACCTTATGTTTGAGGCACCAGTCCTGTAACTGTGAGCAGTAATTGAAATCTTGATCATATCCTTGATTCAAATAAGACACAGGGTCAAGCATCTTGTATACAAGATTTCTAAGAATTGTGGAATTCCATCTACAATCGATAGCAGCAGCTCCTAATATAGCTTCAAATAAATCCTCTAAGACTGAGGGATCATTTTGTGCGTTGTTTTGAATATCTCCGTTACCCATGACCAAATACTTAGATAAATCAAGGATTGCCATTCTCTTTGCAAGCATCTCTTTATCGACTAAATTCTTTTTAATATTAGTCAATTTTCCTTCGTCAAACTTCGAATGGAATTGATGGCTTTGTGTAAAACTTCCATACCATTCTGGAGTAGACATAGACCAAACGATAACATAATCCAATACTTTGTCGCCTAGGAATTCTAATACTTCGTTGTTTTCAACTCCGGGATGCTCTATAGAATAAGATTTTCTGATAAATGCTTGTTCCAAGAGATAAGGATTGTTGAAAGTATATCCTATAGTCTCACAAATGTCTTTAAACTTCTCATTGTCAATAAAAATTGGTTGTGCCATAAAGTTAATTTCCTTTCAATTATTTGCTAGTTCAGAAAATACTCCATAGAGTTCAAATAAATTAATTAAGGATCTTAGATCGTCCTTTTCCTATATCAGGCATCGTCATGCATGATTAAGGATCAGATGTTCTATGAACAATACTTAATTTTCCGAACCAACGATTTAATTATATTACTTTAGATATCAAAGTCAAGCACTCTAACACTTAGAGTGCTAATTTTATTTAAAGCATATTGAAAACCTAATCTTAGAAATCTACTTGATCAAATGAGGTTCTTCATTGTTTTTATATTGTCTTACAAATTCATTTGTTATTTCAATGGACTTGTCCATGACATGTTCTTTTCTTTGCTTATGGAATTTCTCTATATCGTCGTCCCATGGCTTAACTTTAATGATATGCATATAAGGGAAGAACTTTAAAACACCACAATAATGTCTTACCAATGTATCTTTTTCCATCTTATTTTGTTCATTATACTTAGAAGGCAAGAATTCAATATCATCTTTAAATGCTCTATTGATAGCTGTTTGATCAGGCATGAACATCTTCACTGTTCTTATCATCTCTCTGGCTTTTATTATTTTATCTTTGTTTTTAATTGTTTTATCGACATCGAAAAGAATCATTCCTGCATTGCAGTAATTCTTATGAATCCAATGTCTTCCGACATTGTCTCTAACCATTCCTAATGTTTTTCCTTTTAAATCAAAATTATAAAGTTCTTTTATATCTCCAAAACACATCGTATCTATGTCCATATAAAGAAGTCTATTATCTATCGAAGAGAAGACCTCATCATCTATGTACAATCTCAACAATGTATATGGGGTGAATTTTGTGTTCTTGTTGGTGCTATTCATCAATTCATCTTCCAAACAACTCATATCCAATAATGTTATCTTATTATTTGGATTATAAATCTTTATTATCTTTTCTAAGAAATCAATTTCTTTCTTGTTAAAAGCTACATAACCTGAATTAATTTTCAAAAAATTACCAGTGATAATAAAAACATTCAAGTCTTCTTTTGTATTAGACGCCAAACAGGTCAATGACATGATTAAACCTTTGAACATCCTTTGATTGCCCGCATATAAAACGTTAATCAAGACCAATATCCCCTTATCTTTTTTGTTATTATATAAAATTAATAGAAAAGTTCAAAAAATATGATTAGGTTTTACATTGAAAACAATACAACAGAAGAAAAACTCTCCTTATTATCAAATTTGCTGCTTACAAATTGATTTTTGTAATCTTCTAAAGAGAATGTCGATCCATTCTTGAATAATCTTCCTTTATTATCACTAGAACTATTTAATATATTTTTATTTGCACTGATCCATCTAATTTCATCCCAGCTGTTATCAGCATCAGATAAAAAGTAAGACTCAACTGTCTTAGAGTCATTAGGAGATTCAGTATTAGTAACAAACATATAATATTTACCTTCATTATCATCGACAAAACTATCTGGATCATCGGGTAATTCGACATCGTATTGATCATTTCCATTAGAAGTCAATTTAACCAACCTCGCATCAGCATGATAAACTCTAGCGCCTCTATCCTTAACTGTTTGAACTTTATAAGCTTCATAATCTTTTTCATTCAATCCGTTAGGAGAATAATAATCTATGACAATATATTCATCAAAGGGATTGAATATCAGCTTACCGTCACTATCAAACTTATATGATTTAGAATCATACGGAATGACTATCACATTATCTTTAGACATATCGGATTTCAGTGTGATTGTGGCATTACCAGTTACAACATAAGGTTTAATCCAACCTAAAAGCAATTTAGAATATGGGTTTTGATCTCCAGCATTGTTATCCATCATATCTATTCTTCCTAAAGGTGAATAATCAGATGAACTATATGTGTAATAATCTTGCAATCCTAACATATGACCAGTCTCATGAATCAGGACATGACCATCGCATCCATCATCAGGTGTTATTTCACTATAAATATCGCCAGTCAAGAAATCTAGTCCAGCCCAACCATATGTATTTACACAGGGATTATCGACAGTTCCAACCTCTGAAGTGGTCGTAGTAAAAGCCCAATATAAAGAAGTATCATCGGGATTAACCCTACGTATATAAATAATCCAAACTCCATCTAACGTACCATCTTTATCAGAATCGAAATCAGCCATGTTCAAATCATATGTGTCTTTAGCCCAATCGACACTTTCTTTAACTAACCCATTCAAATTATTTAAATTCAAATCAGTAGATTTCTTATATTGACTATTAGAATTTCTCTTTGGATAGTAGAAATCAGTTACTAATCCTGTAAAATCCAATTGACCATAACTAGACTTGTAATAATAAGAATGAAGAGATTCAAAATTCAATTCATCATCTCCACCAAAAAATGCTGTCTTTATGATATCCAATGTATCATCATGAACTCTATGTTCATTTCCAGGAATAACTACAGGAATCACTAAAAGAGGAACTTTTCCAGTAGATGGAGTGTAATGCCAATCATATATGGATTGATAACTATAATCAGTAATGTTCTTTTCTATAGTCACTTCATCAGGAGAATAAAAACCTTTAGTGCCTTCACTCGATGGATTTGTGATTGTAACAGTCATAGTATCATCTTCCTCTTCCATCAAATTGAAACTCTTTCCTAATTCCTGCGGACCATGTGGAAGTTCTTTCGAAGAAGAACTAGTCGAAGTGTTAGTCTTATCAGTAGGTGTTGTAGGAGCTACTATAGAAGGTGTTGTAGAATTACCTGAAGAACTACTATTTCCTTTAGTGCATGAACTCGTAAAACAAAGAATAATAAAAGAGAATATTGCAATTATCTTATTATTTTTCATATTTAAAACTCCTTTTTAGTTTTGATATTATCTCAAACTATGAAAATTAGTATTTAGGTTTCAGCTAATAAAAGCCTAATCTAAAGATATCATTTCTTACTTAATCAAGAATTAATAAAAGGCTGGAATCATCCAGCCTTTTACCTTATAAGCCTTTTACAATGTCTCTCAATTTCTCAACTGACATTTCATCAGTGTCGATATACAAGACTTTATCAGATGAATACTTCTCCAAGTGTTCACCTAAGACTCTAGGCGATGCCGATAACTTATCGACGTCATCCTTTGTAATAAAGATAGCTCCGATTTTGCCATCAGGGAATCTAGAAACAACTATCTCTTTAAATTGATCCTTATCTATAGGAGCTGCAGAAGTAGAAGCTACGACCAACACAATATTGTGTAAACCGTGTTGATTGATTTTATCTACTTCTTTGTACCATTTCTTATAATCATCAATCAATGTGATATTGTTTGGATTTAAAGGAGTGTAATCATCCTCACCTTTAGGAGCTTCAACTTTTTGAGTCTCATAAGTAGGTAGTTTTCTATTAGTCAAAAGATATTGAATCTCATAGTCATTGATTGTTTCCTTTTCAATCAAGGCATCTGCAATCAAAGTGACATCATCTCTTCTACTCGTGATGATTTCCTTTGCCTTAGCATAACACTCTTCAATAATCTTTCTCTCAGCTTGATCTATTTCATAAGCTACTTGTCCGGAGAAATTCTTTTGAGAGTTGTTATAGTCACGTCCTAAGAAGACATCTTGATTAGGATCTTCATATTGAACTGGTCCTAAAGGAGACATTCCATATTCCGTGACCATAGAGCGAGCTATTCTCGTCGCCTTTTGGAAGTCATCGCTTGCACCAGTAGATACATCTCCGAAGAAAATCTCTTCCGAGCATCTTCCACCCAAATAACCAGTTATTCTTGCAAGCAACTGATTCTTTGTATATAAGAAGTGATCGTGTTCAGGAGTCATCAAGGTATGACCACCAGTACGTCCACGAGGAATGATAGATACTGATTGAACTCTATCAGCATCAGGAAGAGTTAATCCGATAATAGCATGTCCAGCTTCATGGAAAGCCACTTGTCTCTTCTCATTAGCTTCCATATGAGTCTTCTTAGCAGGTCCAGCAATTCTTCTATCGATAGCTTCTGTAATATCGGGTGAAGAAATGACACTTTCGCCATTTCTTACAGCTAATATTGCAGCTTCGTTCATTACATTTGCAAGATCAGCACCACTGAATCCTACTGTTACAGCAGCAATAGAAGCAAAGTTGATATCCTTAGCTAAAGGTTTATTTCTTGAATGAACCTTCAAGATAGCCTCACGTCCAGCTTTATCAGGCAAGTCAACTGTTATAGTTCTATCAAAACGTCCAGGACGTAACAAAGCAGGATCCAAGACATCTTCACGGTTAGTTGCAGCCATGACGATAATTCCAGAATTATCCTCGAATCCATCCATCTCAACCAACAATTGGTTCAATGTCTGCTCACGTTCGTCGTTTCCACCACCTAATCCAGCACCTCTTTGACGTCCGACAGCATCGATTTCATCGATGAATATCAAACAAGGAGCATTCTTTTTAGCTGTATTGAACATATCACGAACACGCCCAGCACCAACACCGACATACATTTCGACAAAGTCAGAACCAGATATAGAATAGAAAGGAACTGAAGCTTCGCCAGCTACAGCTTTTGCCAATAAGGTCTTACCAGTTCCCGGGGGTCCTACGAGAAGAACACCTTTAGGAAGCTTGGCTCCCATCTTCTTATATTTATCAGAATTATGGAAATACTCTACAACTTCTTTCAACTCGTTTTTGACTTCATCACATCCAGCAACATCAGTGAATCTTACTTTGGAACCAGTAGATTGCTTGGCTCTGGACTGGTTGAAGTTCATCACTCCACCTTGTCCGCTACGTCCAATAGATCTAATGAAGAAAACAATACAAACGACTAAAACTACAAGAGTAAGCAAAGACCAAATCCATGAATAATCATTTACTTTTTGTTCACCTTCAGCAAAATTCTTACCGGTGACATACTTAAAACTATTTTCGTTAAGATTCCCATAGTTTACATTGTAAGCATCTATCAAATACTTCAAGTCTTCCACTTTACCTTTTGATAAAGTACCACTATAACTTCTAGTCTTTGTACCTTCAGTATAATTACCAGAAATATAATAAATATCATTGGTATAAACACTATGAGCAATGGTCAAAGTAGGCTTTGAATTTTCAGCATTTTTATAGAATAATTCATACATCTGACCAGATGAGTTGGTCTCATCTACACTAGGCTTAGTCGTGTTTGATTTTACTAACACCAAATCGACATCAGAGAAAGACTTATCAACTCTACTTCTTCCATTGATAGTCACTCCGACAATAATGCCGATAATAGCGATAAACAACAGGATGATAAACATCGCACCTAATCCTGTACGCTTTTTGTTATTGGGGTTATTTTGGTTGTTTTCAGCCATTCTGCACCTCCTTTTTTATTCTCAAAAAGTGTCATCAAAAATTCCTTGACACACTGAAATTATACGAAATAAGAATCGTTTTTTTATAGGTATTAAAACCTCTCAATTAGAACCCAGTAAAATATAAATTGAAAAAATAAAAGCCCAGCAATTGCCAGGCCTTTATATTGTAAGTAAATTAAATTACTTGCGGAATGCTCTGAAGGCATTCAATCCGAGATATTGAGCAGAATCACCAAGCTCTTCCTCAATTCTCATAAGTTGATTGTACTTGCAGATACGATCGGTACGAGACAAGGAACCAGTCTTGATTTGCTCAGAATTGAGACCGACAGAAAGATCAGCGATGGTGGCATCCTCAGTTTCACCAGAACGGTGAGAAACGATGGTGGTGTATCCAGCACGGTGAGCTTCTTCCATAGTATCCATAGTCTCAGTCAAGGTTCCAATTTGGTTAACCTTGATGAGGACGGAGTTGGCTACATTCTTCACGATTCCTTCGTGAACACGAGCCTTGTTGGTGACAAATAAGTCATCACCGACCAATTGAATCTTGTTTCCGAGTCTGGCGGTAAGCTTTTGCCATCCATCCCAGTCATCCTCAGCAAGTCCATCCTCGACAGTGATCAAAGGATATTGCTCAGTAAGCTTGGCAATCAAATCGATCATCTCATCAGAAGTCTTCTTTCCTTCTCCAGAACGGAAGAGATCATACATTCCAGATTCCTTGTCGAAGAATTCAGATGAAGCAATATCGGTTCCTAAGAAGATATCCTTTCCAGGAACATATCCAGCACGGGTGATAGCCTCACAAATGACTTCGAAAGGTTCCTCATTGTTAGCGAGTGAAGGAGCATATCCACCTTCATCACCGACATTGGTGTTTTGCTTCTTGTCGACCAAGACCTTCTTCAAGGCATGGAAGACTTCAGCACCCCAACGAACAGCTTCATGGATGTTATGAGCACCAGCAGGAATGATCATGTACTCTTGGAAGTCGACGGAAGAAATAGCATGCTTTCCACCATTCAAGACGTTCATCATAGGAACAGGAAGGACCTTACCATTGGTTCCACCAAGATATCTGTACAAAGGAAGTCCAAGTTCATCGGCAGTAGCCTTAGCAGCAGCCAAGGAAACACCGAGAATAGCGTTGGCACCTAACTCAGTCTTGTTAGGAGTTCCATCCAAAGCGAGCATGGTGTTGTCGAGAAGAACTTGATCAGCAGAATCCATACCGATGATCTTAGGAGCAATCTTCTTGTTGACATTCTCAACAGCCTTCAAGACACCTTGTCCATTGAAACGAGCCTTGTCGCCATCACGAAGCTCACAAGCTTCGTGGATTCCAGTAGAAGCACCGGAAGGAACAGCGGCACGACCAAATCCACCATTCTCAGTGGCTATTTCAACTTCGACAGTAGGATTGCCACGTGAATCAAGAATTTCACGGGCATGAACAGAAACGATTTCAGACATTGGAATTATAATTCCCCCTTTTTGTATCTTTAAAATTATATCAAGTTTCTTATGAAATTATCTAATTTTATATAAAACCAATAAGCAATTTTATAAATTTGAAAATTAAAGTTGATAGTCTATCAAAACTAGTTTTCAAAGCAAATAAAAATCCTTCAGACAGGCACCTGAAGGATTTAGTAAGTAGACAAAGTTATTGTAGAGTAAGTCGGTTAGTCAACGAAAGCAATCAAAGCCATCGGGGCGTTGTCGCCACGACGATTTCCAGCCTTCAAGACTCTGGTGTATCCACCATTTCTGTCCTTGTACTTAGGGGCGAGATCATCGCAAAGAACTTGCAAAGCAGTCTTCTTTGTCTTCTCGTCTGCCCAAACATCACGGACATATCTAGCTGCCAAACGACGGCCGTGAAGGTCTCCCTTCTTGGCGTAGGTGACCAAACGGTCAGCAAGCTTTTGGAGCTTCTTGGCGGTAGCAAAAGTGGTAGTGATAGAGCCGTTTACAATCAAAGAAGTGGCCAAATTTCTAAGCATTGCCTCTTCCTTGGACTTGGTCCAAGCAGCTTTAAAACGGACACCACCTTTACCGTGTACGTTATGTCTTCCTGTGGTTTTCATTTTATATCTCCTTAGTTATTGTCATTCTTGAAATGGAGACCCATGGAAATAAGCTTTTCTTTAACTTCTTTCAAGGATTTCTTTCCAAGATTTCTAACCTTCATCATCTCTTCCTCAGTCTTAGCACACAACTCACCGACTGTAGAGATTCCTGCTCTCTTCAAGCAGTTATACGAACGGACGGAAAGCTCGATTTCCTCGATAGGCTTCTCCTCGTTCTCGCCCTTCTTATCAGTCTTCTTGTCAGCGAAAATTTCAGGAGCTGATTTCTCAGCTGATGAAGGTAATTCGCTAAACAATTCGAAGTGGGCGATGAGGATTTGGGCAGCCAAAGCAATGGCATCTTGAGGATTGATTGCTCCGTTAGTCCAAACTTCCATCACCAAGCGATCGTAGTCGGAAGCATGTCCGACACGGCAAGGCTCAACTGAATAGTTAACCTTCTCGATAGGTGAGAAAGAAGAATCGACAGGAATTGGGAAGCTGTCTCCTTCGGGACTATAATCATACTTAAGTCTGTTCTCATCGCTAGAGACATAACCTCTACCATTACGAACAGAAATAGTCATTGATAATGAGCCTTTAGGAGCGACATGGGCGATAACCAAATCTGGATTGAGGATGTGTACACCGCCGGGGCAATAAATGTCTGCAGCAGTGACAGTAGTATCTCCGTCGCTAGTTCCGACTACTTCCAATTTCAAATCTTCAGCCGCATTGTCATCTTCGTTGTCCATCTTGATGACCAATCCTTTAAGATTGAGAATGATAGTTGTAACATCCTCTACAACACCTTCAAGGGCTGAAAATTCATGTCTTGCACCCTGGATAGTTACACGATAAACGGCAGTTCCAGGAATTGAGGACAAAAGCACTCTACGCAAAGCGTTGCCAAGTGTTATTCCAAAGCCTCTCTCAAGATTTTCCAACACAAAGCGACCATAATCCTTCTTGACATCGAATGAGTTGACCTTGAAGTCAGGCTTTAAAAATTCTCTCATCTGTTTTCCTCCTTAGGGTAATCTTATCTTCTCTTAATATCGACTCGAACGTCTTAGATATTCCGAAGAGATTATCCACGAGGACGCTTCGGAGGACGGCAACCGTTGTGAGGAACAGGTGTGACATCAGCAATTGATGTGATGGTAAGTCCAGCAGCGGCTAAAGCACGTACTGCACTCTCACGACCTGCACCAGGTCCTTTGACTTCAACATCTACGGATTTCAATCCACGTTCCATGACAGCATGGGCAACTTGTTGTGAAGCAAGCTGAGCTGCAAAAGGAGTGGATTTACGAGCACCAGTGTATCCAATGGATCCAGCAGAGGCCCAAGCGATAACGTGTCCAGTGGGATCAGAAATTGATACGATGGTGTTGTTGAATGATGCGTGAATATGGGCGACACCCTTGGTGAAACCAAGTTTGGCCTTCTTCTTACGGATTGTAGTTTTCTGTTTCTTTGCAGAAGACTTTCCGCCTGCAGCCTTTGCTGCAGTAGTTTTTGTATCAGCCATTTTATTCTCCTCCTAACCTTAGGCGGTCGCTTTCTTCTTGTTGGCGACAGTCTTCTTCTTACCCTTGCAGGTACGAGCATTTGTCTTGGTGCGTTGTCCACGGCTAGGCAAATGCTTACGGTGACGCAATCCACGATAAGAACCGATTTCCTCAAGTCTCTTGAGGTTAAGGGTCACATCACGGTGTAAATCACCTTCAACGCGGTACTTGTTGACCTGCTCACGAATCTTGGTGAGTTCAGGTTCGCTCATATCCTTGACTCTCTTGTTAGGGTCAATTTGAGCATCAGCACAAATCTTGTAAGCTCTTGACATTCCGATACCATAGATATAGGTAAGGGACACGACTAAGGGCTTTTCATTTGGTACATCTTTACCAGCTATACGTGCCATATTTACTTTTTACTCCTTAAATTACTTACCCTGTCTTTGCTTATGCTTAGGGTTAGAGCAAATGACGCAAACGCGTCCTTTTCTCTTAACGATTCTGCACTTGTCGCAAATGGGCTTGACGGATGGTCTGACTTTCATCTTTCTTTTCCTCCTAAGCCTATAATTGGCTAATCTTTAAAACGATAGACGATACGACCAAGGGTTAAATCATATGGTGACATCTCTACGTTCACACGATCACCGGGAAGAATACGAATCTTATTCATACGCATCTTTCCGGAAACAGTTGCACGAATGATGACTCCATTTTCAAGTTTGACGTTGTAATGACTAGAAGGAAGAACCTCCTCCACCACAGCTTCCATCTTAATAAAGTCGTCTTTGTTCATCTATTTACCCCTTTTTCAAATTCTTGAAGATGTTTCAAGACATCGTTATCGACAGTCGTAACTTCGTTATGATCTGAATATATGAGAATTGTATTCTCATAATGTGCACCCAATGAATGGTCTTGTGAAATAACTGTCCAATCATCATCTGCGATATAGATTTCAGGACGTTTTAAGATCAACATAGGTTCGATGCAAATCGCCATTCCTTCTCTAAGAATTTGTCCTCTATGAGGCAAATAACCTTTGGAGCAATTTGGAATGAAAGGATCTTCATGCATCGAAACACCAATGCCGTGACCTCCATATTCACTCAAGGCGCTAAAACCATAACTATCAGCTACTTTTTGGATTGCGTACCCTATATCATTGACACGGGCACCAGGTTTTACAACCTTCAATGCTTCCCAAAAAGCTTCCTCTGTGGCTTGAGCTAAAAGCTTAGCTTCTTTAGAAACCTCACCCACGAAGAATGTTCGTGCACAATCACCTTGATATCCACTCTTATCGATATTACCAATATCAATTTTAAGCAAATCACCTTCTTTTAGTACACGTTTGGAAGAAGGAATTCCATGAATTACTTCATCGTTTACACTGGCACAAATCGAACCAGGGAAACCTTCAAATCCTTTGAAAGAAGGAGTACATCCACTACTGCGGATAAACTTCTCACAAAGCTTGTCGATTTCCTTAGTAGTTACACCAGGCTTGATGAAGGGCTTTATGTAATCAAAGACAGGTCCTATTTTATGACCAGCTTCACTCAAAGCCTTCATTTCATCTAATGTCTTAACAATAATCACTACAGTTAGTCCTCTAACTTAGCAACAGCATCATCAATTTCTTTGTTACCTTCTTCGACAATTCCTGATGTTGTGTCGATGACACGCACAAGACCTTTCTTTGAATAGAAATCGATAATAGGAGCTGTCTTTGCTTCATACTCGGTCATTCTAGTCTTGAATGCCTCAGCAGTGTCATCCTTTCTTTGAATAAGGTTGGCACCACAATAATCGCAGATTCCATCAACTTTTGGTAATAAAGTCTTGATGTTAAATGAGGCTCCACACTTTGGACATACTCTACGAGTGACGATACGTCCCTCAAGAATTGAATAGTCACAAGTGATCGACAATACTAGATTGATCTTTCTACCGAGTTCTCCCAACAACTTTTCCAAAGCAATTGCTTGGTCTAGTGTTCTGGGGAATCCGTCCAACAAGAATCCGCTCTCCGTGTCTTTTTTGAGAAGTCTCTCCCGAACGATACCGACAGTAATCTCGTCTGGGACAAGCTCGCCCTTATCTATGAACTCTTTGGCTTTAACACCCATAGGAGTTCCTTTAGATATGGCGTCACGGAAAATGTCGCCTGTTGAAATGTGGGGAATGTTGTACTTCTGTTCGATGTGAACACTGTGAGTTCCCTTACCCGCACCTGGGGGACCCACAAGGATGATGTTCAATTGCCTGCTTGAACCGCTCATTCAATTTTTTCTCCTTTTTCCTCTGTCTACTATCTACTAAATTCTTACAGAATCTTGGAAAGATTTACCTGCAAGAATACCGTCCAACTGGTTCCAAACCTCGATGGCAACGCCAACGACGATAATTAAACCAGACCCGCCCAAGGCCAAGCTCTGGGGGACGGCGCCCGAGAGTGACAATGCGATGGGCAGGCAGCAGATGACTAACAAGGCAGCTGCGCCTAAGAAAGTGACACGATTGACAATTTTTCCAATATAAGCTTCAGTCTCATTTCCAGGTCTTAATCCTGTGATATAAGTACCAGAGTTTTGGAAGTTCTCAGCAATACGTTGAGGATTGATTTGGATGTTTGCATAGAAGAATGAGAAGACGACGATTAAGAATAGGTAGATAATTAATCCCCAAGGGAACTCCCATCCTCCAGGCATCGAAGTCATCTTTTGATAATTAAATACATCCTCCATCTGAGTCACCCAACCAGGAGCATCGTTGTTTCCTATGAATAAGGAAGCGATGATGGAAGGTGCCATCATCACTGACGAAGCAAAGATGATAGGCATAACTCCAGATGAATTAATCTTGATAGGCAAGAAAGAAGACTGGACAGATTCAGCACCTAATGCCTGAGAGGTATTAGAGTGAGAAACTGGCAATTTTCTAACTGATTTTTCTGAAAATGTTACGAATACGACAATGAGGAAGAACGCTAAGAAATAAACGATAAGTTCGACAGAACCTTCGAGAATCAATGTAGCATTTTCGCTCGACAGCTTCGAAGTGAAGAATGTTTGGAAAGCCTCGACAATTTGTTTAGGGAATGCAGCAACAATACCTGCAAAGATAATCATAGAAACACCGTTTCCGATACCTTTTTCAGTGATTTGATCACCCATCCACATCAACAACATTGATCCAGCTAGAAGATAAACAACAATCTTCACATATCCCCACGCAGAGGTGTCATTCATAGTTAAACCCTGACTATTTTGCATAGTCACTGTTATACCGTAAGCTTGAACAGCTCCGAGAACCAATGTGAGGATTCTGCTCACCATATTGATCTTCCTTCTACCAGTCTCACCTTCTTTAGACAGCTCAGTCAACACCGGTAAAACATCCATTGAGAGTAGTTGAACGATGATTTGAGCAGTAATGTATGGCGAAACACCCAACGCAAAGACGGAGAAGCTAGCAAGTGCTCCTCCGCCCATAAGATTGAGTAATCCCAATGCGTCGGTACCAGAGAATGCATCTGCACTTAATGTAACACCAGGCACAGTTATAGCACTACCAATACGATAGACTAGGAAGATGGCAAACGTGAACATGATGCGATTTAATACATCTTTGTTCTTAAAGATAGCTTTTATTTTGTCTCCCACGATTGCCTCCTTCCACCTTTAAAGAAAAGGTTGTTTTAGATATGAAAGAACCAAAGAAAGATTATAAACTAATCTTCTTTGGTCACAGCCTAATTCTTTTCGGTTTATTTAGAAGCACCCTTAAGAGGGACGATTACAGCCTTACCACCATTGTCTTCGATTGCCTTAATAGCATTCTTAGAGAAATAGTTGGCTTCGACAGTAACATTCTTAACTTCAAGTTTTCCTTTAGCAAGAATCTTTACTCCATCGACTTGCTTTGCAAATCCTGCATCGAACCAGTCGACAATCTTAATGGTAGCACCATCACCAAATACATTGATCTTGTCAAGATTGATAATGCCGATTTCTACGCTGTTAAGAGAGTGGAATCCACGCTTAGGGAACTTACGGAACAAAGGGAAGTTACCACCGGTAAATCCAGGGCGCTTTCCACTTCCGGAACGAGCACGTTGACCCTTACGTCCACGACCAGCTTGCTTACCATTTCCGGTTCCGATACCTTGACCACGACGGAAGTGTTTGTGGACAGATCCTTCGGCGACTTTGAGTTCAGAAAGTTTGTACATAATTACTTCTCCTCCTTGTCGGCTTTGTTCTCAGACTTGTTAGACTTCTTAGGAGCAATACCATAACGAACTTCGTTGATTTGTTCTTGAGTCTTGAGTTGAGAAATAGCATCGATGGTAGCACGTACTACGTTGATAGGAGTACGACGGCCATAGACCTTGGAATAAATATTCTTTATTCCGACCAACTGACAGATGGCACGGACTGCACCACCGGCGATGACTCCAGTTCCATCAGGAGCGGGCTTGAGGAATACTTCACATACTCCACATTTACCACGGACTGCATGAGGAATGGTGTTACCCTTAACCAAGGGTACACGATAGAGAGTCTCGTGAGCATATTCAGTAGCCTTCTTGATAGCTGTAGGAACTTCCAAAGACTTTCCTTGACCGAAGCCAAAGCGTCCCTTTCCATCTCCGATTACAACCAAAGCGGCAAAACGCATATGCTTACCACCCTTAACAACCTTAGTAACCTTGTTAATAGCGACTACTTGGTTGGCAAAGGGGTCGGCTTGACGAACAGGACGTCCGCCTCTCTCTTGAGAGAACTTCTTTCCTTGTCCCTGAGGTCTCTTTCCCTCAGGACGTCCATTACCTCTGTTATTCGCCTGAGAAGCGTTGGCTTCTGAGGTGGCTTTCACGGCAGCCTGAGGTTCGGTCTGCTGAGCAATTTTTTCTTCTGCCATTTTTTATTTACCCTTTCGATGGTTAGAATTTAAGTCCACCTTCACGAAGTGCATCGGCCAAAGCCTTGATGACACCATGATAAAGGTAGCCATTACGATCAAATACGACATTCTCGACTTTAAGATCTTTAGCCTTTTGAGCTAAATCAGCTCCTACCTTCTTAGCATTCTCAACTGTAGCACCTTGCAAAGAAAGAGCTTCAGTTGAAGAATAAGCTAAAACCTTGGATGCAGTATCGTTGGTGTGTCCTTCGACAGTCACAGGCACATTGTCGATAACGAGTTGTGCAGAGAGATGTCTATTAGAACGGAAGACAACGATACGAGGGCAAGCCTCAGTTCCACGGATTCCATTTTGACGATGGGAACGGTGGATACGAGCCGCTTTCTTATCAAATATTGATTGCATGTTCTATTCTTCCTTTCCCTATTACTTAGCTGCTGCGCCAGCGGCACCCTTCTTCTTAGCAGAAGGCTGACGAATGACAACAACTTCATCCTTGTAACGAATACCTTTTCCGTGATAAGGCTCAGGTTTCTTGACATTACGGATATTGGCGGCTACTTGACCTACCAACTCCTTATCGATACCTTCTACCTTGATGGACATATTCTTTCCAGTGGAAATAACAACGCCTTCAGGAGGTACGATTGTATCGGCATGTGAGTGTCCGACGTGAAGAACAAGGTTCTTTCCTTGCATTTCACATTTGTATCCGACACCACGGATTTCCAAATCCTTGGAGAATCCATTAGAGACACCATCAACCATGTTTTGGATGAGCGCACGAGTAGTTCCGTGAATCATCTTCATAGCGATGGAATCATCAGGACGAGTTACAAGAAGCTCGGTTCCTTCGATTTTGACCGACAAATGCTTGTCGATGTTACGCTCCAAGGTACCCTTGGGGCCTTTGACAGTGACCTTAGTTCCGTCGAGAGTGATAGTCACTCCTGCAGGAATAGTCACAGGCTTTCTTCCAATACGAGACATAGATTTCCTATCCTCCCGATTACCAGACGTAGGCGAGTACTTCGCCACCGAGACGAGCCTTACGGGCGGAAGCATCAGTCATAACACCCTTTGAGGTAGAAATGATTGCGATTCCGAGACCGTTGATGACCTTGGGAAGGTTATCCACATCGCTGTAGACACGAAGTCCAGGTGTGGAAATACGCTTCAATCCAGAGATTACGCGGTTTCCCTTTGCATCATACTTAAGTGTGATGGTAAGGTTAGATTTATTATCGACTGTGCTCTTAGCATAATCAGTAATGAAACCTTCTTCTTTCAAAACCTTCGCAATCTGAATCTTCAGATTTGAGGAAGGCATGACAACTTTCTCATGCTTCAAGGCATTCGCATTACGAATGCGGGTGAGCATATCAGCTATAGGATCAGTGACCATGGTTATCCTCCTTAGATTACCAGCTAGCTTTCTTCATTCCAGGGATTTGACCTTTATAGGCCATCTCACGAAGACATATACGACAGAGACCAAACTTGCGGAGATATCCGTGCACTCTACCACAACGTGAGCATCTGTGATACTCTTGGCATTTGTGCTTCTTGGGTTTCTCGCATCTGAGAATCATGCTTTTCTTTGCCATAATTCCAATTCTCCTCTTTAGCGCTTGAAGGGCATTCCAAGAGCCTTTAACAAGGCCAAAGCGCCCTTGTCGTCATGTGCGGAAGTCACGATTGTGATATCCATACCCTGTGTACGAGCGATCTTCTCAAAGTCGACTTCAGGGAAGATCATTTGTTCCTTGACACCCAAGGTGTAATTTCCACGACCATCGAAAGATGTATCGGAAACACCGTGGAAGTCACGGACACGAGGCAAACAAATATTGACTAACTTATCGAAGAAATCATACATACGATTTCTTCTCAAAGTGACTTTGACACCAATATCTTGTCCTTCACGAAGCTTGAAGTTTGCGATGGACTTTTTAGCTTTGGTGACAATAGGCTTTTGACCAGTGATAGCTTCCATATCGGAAACAGCCTCTTCGATAGCCTTGCTATCTGAAGTAGCCTTTCCAACACGCATGTTAAGAACAATCTTAACAAGCTTAGGACACTCCATAACATTGGTGAGATTGAGTTCCTTCATAAGTTGGGGAACAATCTCTTCTCTATATTGCTTTTGGAGTCTTTCCTCGACTACAGGTCTATTGAAACCTTTTGTCGGATAAGCCTCATTGGCTTCAATTTTCTTTTCTTCTGCCATCGGGTCTATCCTCCTTACTTGATAATCGTACCGCTGTGCTTAGCGACACGAACTTTGTTGCCATCCTTGTCGAACTTGTATCCGACACGGCTGGGCTTTCCATCCTTAGGATCGACGATTGCCACATTGGACACATCGATAGGAGCATTGATGGTAATGATCTTTCCCTGAGGATTGGCTTGGTCGGGCTTAACGTGCTTCTTGCGCTCGTTGACACCCTCGACGATTACCTGGTGGGTCTTAGGAAGAGCTTGGATAACTTTTCCTTTGGTTCCCTTGTAGTTTCCGGCAATCACGATAACTTCATCGTTGGTTTTAATTTTCATATGTCTGTCTCCTTAGATTAGAGAACTTCCTCGGCCAAGGAGATGATCTTCATATAACCACCATCTCTGAGTTCTCTTGCAACAGGTCCGAAGACACGTGTTCCACGAGGAGTTCCATCGGAGTTGATGAGAACACAAGCATTGTCATCGAAGCGGATGAAAGAACCATCAGGACGTTGATATTCCTTCTTGACACGAACGATAACTGCCTTGCAAACATCACCCTTCTTGGCTTTTCCATCAGGAAGAGAGTCCTTTACGGAAACGACGACGATGTCGCCGATTCCAGCAGACTTTCTATAGAATCCTCCACAAAGGTGGAAAACTCTTACGCTCTTGGCACCGGTGTTATCGGCAACCACGAGATTAGTCTCATGCTGAACCATATTTTACTCCCCCTTAGAGATGACTCTAACAAGACGGAAGCGCTTGGTAGCAGAGAGAGGACGGCACTCTTCAATCTCTACTGTATCTCCAGGTCTTGCAATCTGTTGTTGGTCATCGACGTGATACTTCTTACGAACCTCGACGCGCTTCTTATAGACCGGATGGGTCTTATAATTTTTGACAGCGACGACGATAGTCTTCTCCATCTTGGAAGGAAGAACTTCACCGATAAGTCTCTTCTTTCCACCGATATTTTCTTCTGCCATAATTACTTAGCCTCCTTGTCTTTAGCGGCGACCTTGATTCCATGACGACGCTCACTCTCAACGGTAAGAGCACGAGCAATATCCTTACGAATAGCTGTAAGCTTCTTTCCATTATCGAGTTGACCCGACTTCTGCTGGAAGCGGAGTGTCATTAGGTTAGCCCTAAGTTCACTCACCTTAGCGGTCAAATCGGCATCAGAGAGCTCTCTAAATTCCTCGATTTTCATTTCAAAACAACCTCCTCACCCTTCTTGACCGGCTTGCTGGTAACATTGAGCTTGAATCCAGCCTGACGGAGTGCTTCTTGAGCATCTTTGTCGGGAAGTCCACCAACTTCAAACATGATGGTTCCCTTTTTAACTACTGCTGCCCAACCATCAATAGATCCTTTTCCGGAACCCATACGAACCTGAGCAGGTTTCTTGGTACGTCCAAGTTGGGGGAAGATTCTAATCCAGAACTTTCCTCCCTTTCTGGTGTAACGTGAGAGAACGATACGTGCAGCCTCAATTTGATGATCAGTCACGTAGTTTCCTTGAGTTGCCTCAAGTCCCCAAGTTCCAAAGGAGACCTTATTGCAGCGGGTTGCGACACCTTCATATGACCAACGGTGATTTCTACGCCAGGTCACTCTTTTAGGTTGTAACATGTTGACTATTCTCCTTTCTTTTCATCACTGGGAACAGGAGCGGGAGCGGTTTGAGGACGTCCCTGACCTCTCTGTCCGTGGAAACGGGAATTGTTGCCAGCCTTGTCTTTGTTGAAAGGACGACGAGTTCCTTTTCTTTCATCTCTGGCAGCTCTCTCGCAAGACTTGGTCTCGTCGAATCCCTCAGGACGTGCAATCCAAACCTTGACACCGATGACACCATAAATAGTGTGAGCTTCGGCCAAGGAATAATCGATGTTCTGAGAGAGAGTCATAAGGCCCAAAGGTCCTTCACGATAGCTTTCAGTACGTGCGATTTCAGCACCGTTCAAACGACCACCGGTGGAAGTCTTGATACCTTTAGCGCCAGCGCGCATAACTCTTTGAATAGCCTTCTTTTGGACCATACGGAAGGAAGCACGATTCTCGATTTGATCAGCGACATCACGTGCGACCAATGTAGCATCCAAATTAGGATTCTTTACCTCGACGATGACGATTTTGATATCGACATCTCCAGGCTTCTTGTTCTTAGGATCCAACTGCTTCTTTGTGACTCTACCATTGACAATCTTCTCGAGACCATTCTTGATGAACACGAGGTTTGCACCATCTTGTCCAAGAACGATTCCGGGCTTCATGACATGAATCACGACTGAGAGTTTGTCGCTTCCAACACGAAGGATGTCAATTCTGGAAAGACCAGCATCCTTGATGAGCTTGCCGATATTGGCATTGCCCTTAGGAGCAACAGGAGCAACTTTAGCTCCATCTTCAGCCTTTACTTCTTCTGCAGGCTTGCTAGCAGGAGCAGCAACTTTCTTGGTAGCCAATTCTTTATTAGGAGTGGTCAAGAATTTACGAATTGCATTGTCTTGCTTAATATTCTTAGCGAAGGCACCCTTTTCGGCATACCACTGGCTGGACCAGCCACGGTTTATTCCGATTCTGAGTCCATTAGGATTTACTTTTTGACCCATTACTTGGTGGCTCCTTTCTTTTCCTTAAGAACAACTGTGATAGTACACCAACGTTTAATGATAGGTGATGAACTACCCTTAGCACGAGGCTCGAAACGCTTCAATCTGAAGCTCTCATTTGCATAGATGGTTGCGACATAAAGCAAAGAGCCATCCATTCCGAAGTTGTTAGTAGCATTAGCTTCAGCAGCATGGAGAAGCTTGGTGACAGGCTCGACAGCAGCCTTGTTAGTGTTAGCAAGGATTCCGTAAGCTTGATCAAGGGTCTTACCACGTACTAAATCGACGACCAAACGGGCTTTTCTAGGAGTGATTCCCAAAGGGCCTGTGTGGGCGACAGCTTCAGTAACAACTTTCTTAGGAGCAACTTCAGTTGCTTTCTCCTCAACCTTCTTCTCCTCAACCTTCTTATCTTCTTTTACTTCTTTAACCTTAGTAGCAACTTTCTTGCTAGTCTTGCTAGTCTTGGTAGCCTTAGTAGCTTTCTTAGTTACTTTCTTAGTTTCTTTTTCTTCAGCCATTGTCAGTTACCTCATTACTTAGAAGCTGGTTTGGCGCCTGCTTGATCAGCGGCGATATCTGCACCAGATCTGTGGTGAGTGAATGTTCTTGTAGGAACGAACTCACCAAGCTTATGACCGACCATATCCTCAGTGATATAGACAGGTACATGAGTCTTACCATTGTAAACTGAGATTGTATGCTCTACAAACTCAGGGAAGATGGTAGAAGCACGTGACCAAGTCTTGAGGATGGCCTTCTTGCCGGACTTATTCTGCTCACGAACTCTGTTCAAGAGACGCTCATCGCAGAATGGACCTTTTTTAGAACTTCTGGACATTTCTATTCAGCTCCTTTCTACTTGCCATTGCGACGACGCACAATGAGCTTATTAGACCACTTCTTAGCCTTGCGGGTCTTAACACCCTGACAACGCTTGCCCCAGGGAGTACGAGGAGCATCGTGACCGATAGGACACTTTCCTTCACCACCACCGTGTGGGTGATCGTTAGGGTTCATGGCGCTACCACGAACTGTAGGACGGATTCCTCTCCAGCGAGACTTTCCAGCCTTACCGTAGGAAACCAATTCCCAGTCTTCGTTACCTACTGCACCGATAGTAGCACGGCAGGCAGGCAAGAATTTACGAACTTCACCGCTCATCAATCTAAGAGTGACATACTTAGTATCATGACCGAGAACAGTTGCAAAGGTTCCAGCAGAACGGCAGATTTGTCCACCCTTACCAGGAGTGAATTCCACGTTGTGGACAATTTGTCCATCAGGAATGCTGCCCAATTCCATACTATTTCCGACTTGGACATCAACTGCCTTTCCGGAAACTATCTTGTCGCCGACATTCAAGCCCTTAGGAGCGAGAATGTAACGCTTTTGTCCGTTTTCATAGCAGACCAAGCAAATACGGCAAGTTCTGTTAGGATCGTATTCAATTGTCTTGACTGTTGCTGTCAAACCATCGAACTCAGATCTCTTGAAATCGATGATACGATACTTTTGTTTATGACCACCACCCTTATGACGACAAGTGATGTATCCCTGGTTGTTTCTTCCACCGTTCTTCTTAAGTGTGGTGAGAAGAGCCTTCTCAGGAGCAACTTTGCTCAAACCATCAGTGGTGAGCAATGCCTGGTGTCGAGAACCGTTGTTTGTCGGTCTCAATGTTCTTATTGGCATTTCTTTATCCTCCTATATATTGGCTAATAAGCTATTTTCTATCTTCAGCAGCTACTTGGTTAGCAATCTTTCCAAGATCGAATGCTTTGTCTACATAGACATAAGCCTTCTTAAAGGGCTGACGATATCCGCGACGAGCTGACAATTTCTTGATAGGCATTGTCACGGTGTTCACCTTCTTGACCTTGACTTGGAACACAGCTTGAACTGCGGAACGAATCTCGGTCTTGTTGGTGTCATTTGTAACGCGAAGTGTAATCACGTTGTTAGTAGTGGCGAGCTTTTGGCTCTTCTCAGTTACGATCATGTAACGGAGAACTTCGTAATCTCTATCGGTAGGCTTACGGAAGGTCAATTCTTCTTCCTTAGCTTCCTCGACAGGAGCATCTACTACTTTCTTTTCTTCTGCCATGGTTACTCACTCTCCTTTTCAGCACCCTCAGCTTCAGGAGCGATGAGTGCATTCTCCAAGATGATGAGTGATTGAGCATCTACGATGTCGTAGACAGACATATCACTTGCATCAGTAAGCTTGACGTTGTGGAGGTTTCTAGCGGCCAAGATGAGATTGGCATCTAAGTCACCCAAGACGATCAAAGTCTTCTTTTCTCCACCATTGATAGCTTCTAAGGCTTTGGCAAAGTCTTTAGTCTTATTTGATTCAAAGGGAGCCTTGGTAAGAACGATAAGTTCTTTATTCAAAGCCTTATCGGACAAAGCACTGCGAACAGCCAAATCATTGACTTTCTTGTTGAGCTTCAACTTGTAGTTTTGATTTCCACGAGGTCCGAATACGACTCCACCATGTCTCCACAAAGGTGAACGGATGTTTCCCATACGGGCGCGTCCAGTTCCCTTTTGCTTCCAAAGCTTCTTGCCGGAACCAGAGACTTCGCTACGGTTCTTAGTCTTAGCAGTAGCTTGTCTTCTGTTGGCTAAGTAAGTCTTGACAGCAGCTTGAACAGCGTAGGCGTTTTGTTCTTCTTCTGAAAGTCCGAAGACGAACTTATCGAGAGAGACTTCGCCGATTTCCTTGCCGGAATAGTCGACGACAGGCCAATTCATAGTTTCAATTTCAGCCATTGTTCATTCCCTCCAATTACTTGCCGCCCTTACCACCGTGCTTCTGAGCACGAACGTTGGTCTTGGCGGTTTGCTTACCACCCTTAGCGGCGACATTAGCCAAGGCCTTCAAGGTCTCAGGATCTGAGTAGTCGATAAGTGTGTAAGTGACAGGCTTGTTGATAGGCTTGACAGCCGTGCGAATCTTAACGATTGAACGGTTGGGGCCAGGAAGAGATCCTTTGATAAGGATGCAGTTCTTTTCAGGCATGACTGCTACAACTGTTTGATTCAATACAGTTGAAGTAACATGTCCCATATGTCCAGGCATAGGACGTCCCGGATGAATACGGTTGTTGCAACGTCCGTTGGTGGCCAAGGAACCGACTTGTCTGTGGTAGCCAGATCCGTGTCCCTTAGGACCGATCTTGGCGTTGTGACGCTTTACCATACCGGCAAAGCCACGACCCTTGGAAACACCAGTGACATCTACCAACTCTCCAGCCTTGAAGATGGAGCAGTCGATTGAATCACCGACTTCATGTCCGTAGATTTCCTCTCCCTTCAATTCACGATATACGTAATGAGGGACAGTGTGGGCTTTCTCAGCGATGCCCAATTCGCTCTTAGTGGCTCTTTGAGGCTTCTTGTCTTCGTATCCGATTTGAAGAGCTTCATAGCCATCTCTTTCCTTAGTTCTCTTGAGAAGAACAACGTTAGGAAGGACTTCAACAACAGAGACAGGAATCATCAAGCCGGTCTTGTCGAACACGGAAGTCATTCCAATCTTGCGACCAATTATTGATTTCATATACTTCTCCTTCCCTACTGCTTGATATCGACTTCAACACCTGCAGGGAGCTCGAGAGTACTGAGAGTCTCGATGGTCTGCGAAGTGGGACGAACGATTTCAATAAGACGTTTGTGAGTTAAGATCTCAAATTGTTCACGTGAATCCTTATCAGTGAAAGGAGATCTTAAGATAGTGTAGAGACTTCTCTCGGTTGGAAGAGGGATGGGTCCTACAACTGATGCACCCGTTTTCTTAACAGCCTCGATGATTTTAGCAACGGTGAGGTCCAAGACCTTGTGATCGTATGCTTTGAGGCGGACACGGATGTTCTTAGAATTTGCCATGTTTTTTTCCTCCTTGCATGGAATCTATGCCCATGCGTTAGCTCGATGCGAATTACCTGAAACACATGACAACCTTTGTTGGCGTTTCAGCAACTTCGCACGTCACAGCTTCTAAGCCTTAAATGCTTAGCGTGAAGTAATATACTAGTATCGACAACAATAGTCAACAGTTTTTAAAAAATTCTTTAAAAAACTTTTTATCCGATAAATACTGAACTTTTTAGCCATATTCCCATTAAAAAATTAAATCATTATCAAATTATTCCGACTATGAATTCTATAAGATGATTTAAATCATAAAAATGATTTTTCTTTCAAAAATTATGTGAAAATAGCATTCGTTTTTCCGGAAGTATGGCTTAAAACTAGAAAATTCAAAGTCAACCCTAGTGGGCGTTTCAGCAAATTGAATTTACAAAAATAAAATAGCGAGGTTTTCCTCGCTATTTTAATACTATTCAATACCCTTCTTGATTGAATTAGCTAATAAAGGTAGCTGTTCAGATCCAATCAAAGGTACTGAAGGTTCAAACGGAATTCCAATTCCATCGCCATCGTATCTAGGAATGACGTGGACGTGGAAATGAAGTACAGACTGACCGGCGGACTTGCCGGCATTGGTGATAACATTTACACCTGTAGCCTTCAATTCCTTAATACAAGCTTGCGAAATGAGTTGAGCGACTGAATAAACATGTCCAATCACATCTCTAGGTGTTTTAGTGAAATCTTGGAAATGTTCTTTAGTAACAACCAAAGTATGACCTTTGCTCGCTGGATTTATATCCAAGAAAGCAATGACATCTTGGTCTTCATAGATTTTGTTGCACGGAATCTGACCGGAGGCAATCTTGCAAAATAGACATCCGTTATCTGCCATATCCCATAACTCCTATTATCTATTATATAGATTACTTATCGTCGTCAAATAAATCAGGATAGCTGGTCTTAAGGTAATCGTAGAAGGATTGGTTGTTGACAACAAAGCTGTTATCTTTACCGGCCAAGTTCTTCAACCAGTAAACAATTCCATCAGTCTTATAGTTGCCATCGCTTATCATTTCATAAGCTGCATCCATAGCATTAGCTACAGCTTCACTGCCTTTACCTTCATTGGCAGTCTTAGAGGATCCCAAATTAGCATTGTTATAGTTGTACTCCATTTGGACAAATGTATAAGTACCACTATTGTAGAAGACAGGTGCAGAAACACTGCTCTCGGAAATGGTAGGGAAGTAGAACTTCAACTTCGATTCGGCGAGTGTGCTCTTTCCAGTGAAATCCTTCATCAATTCATCTTCGTTAGAATATTGAGTGAAGACACGATCAGTAACTGAAGAATCGACACTGCTCAATGAAGACTTGGAATAAATTCCTTCCTTGCGGATATCGTTCTTGAGTAAGGAATCAACCTTAGAAATCAATCCGATTTCGATATCTTGAGTCTTAGATGAAGAGAAATCATTATATTGGGTTTGATCCTTCTTGATTTTTGCCTTGTAATAGTTGTCGACGATTTGATCGAACAATGTATCGATCTTATTGTCAGCTAACCATTGCTTTTGAGGATTAGACAAATAATTCTCATATTGATCATTCCAACCATAGAAATAAAGTTTTTTATCTTTATTTGAGCCATCTTCTGCTAAGGCTTTACCATCAGTTGTATAGATTGCATTCTTCTTGTCTTCATCATCAAATGCACCAATTCCATTCCAAAGTCTTTCCATCTCTTCAAGAGGTTTGCCTTCGTAGCTAGGATCGACAGCACCACTCTCAACATAATGGTTGTAATAAGCGTTGATGAACTTTCTTGCAGCACCAGTGATATCTGTTCTATCAGTAATAGTCAAAACATTGAGCTTTTGCATGTTAGCCAAAGCGATGTTACCAAACTTTTCGTTATAGATATATTGAGCAGTAAGTTTGTTTCTGATTATATCAGGATATAAAGAATCTTGGATGTATTCGGTGTAATCAGCACTACCCTTCTTGTCTTGACCATTAGGAGCAGAGAAGATTTCATCAAATGACATATTAGCATTAACTACTTTCATCTCGTTGTAATTCAAAGTGGTTTGAGCAATATCTCCACCCTTCTTTGCTTTGAGATCAGTCAATTGATCCTTTTCAATCTCTCTGATGAGTTTGTTTTCATCAAAACGATTATCTTTGTTATAGCTTCCACCAGTGACTTTTTCCTTCAAAGTCTTCTCACCACGAGTCTTGAGCTCTTCACCAATGCCTTTGAAAGTCATGGTGCTCTTTTGGTCTGTGGTAGTAGCATAGTAAGTCTTGATAGATCCATCAGTAGAATCATTAGCGACAGATGAATTCAACTTCAATACTTTAGACTCGTCTTTTCTATCCTTGATTTCACCATTAGAAGCTTTTTGAGCGACAGTGAGTAAGAGGTTATTCAAAGCTGTATCGTTTGCATCAGTGAAATTAGTGTAGTATTGATCTTTTGTATTGAAATTAACGTTTTCTACAGTTCCACCTTCAATCGAAGCTAATTGATCAGCATAATCCTGAGGAATATTAGGCTTTTCGATAGATGAACAACCGACCAAGGAGAAGCATCCTAATACGACACTAAGTACTTTTCTAATATTGTTTTTCATGGTATCAATTCCCCCTCCGATTAGTCAGAACTTGAATCATCACTAGATGAATCAGTGGAAGATGAACTTCCACCGGATGTTCCAGATGAAGTGATGTATTCAGGGTTCAATGTGATCTTACCTGAAGCATAACCAGTGGCGAGTGTTACATCGTTGGTTGTGTAATAGAATGTAGATTCATTTGATGCATCATAGTTCTCAAGTCTAACTTCATAGACGCCATTCTTGAGTTGACCTGTTGTTGTATCAATTGCATCACTCTTAGCGACGATATACTTACCGATGATAGCCTTGTTGAAGGAATAGATGGATGAATATCCAAGTGTTCCGAAGAACTCATTATCGTAGTTTTCAATCTGATAACGTAATCCTTTGACATAGCTAAGCCAAGCACTGTCATAAGTCTCTTGTGAAGAGATATTGTTAGAAGCGATAGCTTCTTCTACATACTTCTTAACAAGTGCATCGTTGGCATCGCTGAGCTTAACTGTATGACCATCAGCCAAAGCCTTGTTCTTGATATACTCGTTTTTAGCATAAGTGGTATTAGAATCTCTAGATGAGATGTTGTCATCGATGATTTTATCCTTACGAGAATTGTAAGAGCTGGTAGCATTTGTACCATAATCGATGTAGTTGATGTAGTTATGGGTCTTGAACTTACCACTATCATCTCTCTCAGTAGCTGTATTCACATCCAAGGTCAAGTAATCTCTCATATCAGTTGAAGTGAAAGGATTCTTAATGACTGACATGAAGTGGACACCTTCGTAAGATGATGAAACACGTGTTACGAGAATAGGAGTTGAGGTTCCGACACCGGTCTTGGTCTTATCGTCGAAGACAATCTTGCAATCAGTCTCAGTCAAAGTGACGGGAGAAACTGAAGGAACGCCGTTCTTGACAGTTTCCTTCAAGACCTTAATCTTTCCGTTGACCTTAGCGAGGCTTGCATCGCTCAAAGATTTGTTGTTGCTGTTGTTATAAGCCAATGTCAATTGTTCGACAACATCCTTAGCATCATCCAAGCTGATGTTGTACTTGTTGACAAGGGATTGAGCTTGTTCATCAGCAGAAGAGCCTAAGCTTGCAGGATTCTCGACATAGATGAGTCCAAGTCCATGATAGTTGTAGTTGTTAGAGAACAAAATATTTCTCGGATAGTTCTTTGAGTTTCCATTAACTACTTCGACTCTATTGTCGAAAGCAGAAGTGGCATCGCTCATCTTGCCCATGACCAAGGTTTCAAGGTAAGAAGAACCATAGACATCATAGTCGATAGAATCAGTTTCATTGGTGAGCAATGATCTTGCCATAGAACCATCAGTAGTGTTGCTTGAAGGAAGAAGTCCATCTTGAGCATTCTTATTGACAGTAGAGCTGGTATCAAAAAGCATATCCCAAGCATAGGTTCCAAAACGGAATTCATTAACCAAAGTGGTTCCACCAATCTTATTCATCAATCCTGTGTCACCATAGTTTGAAGCAGATCCAGTGTCATCAGACTTTTCAAGAGCGATTTGTCCATAGCTGAGGTTGTTTGAATAACCATCATCATTACTTCCGGAAACACCCAATTGTTGAACGATTTCAGAAAGCTTCTTAGCCTGGTCTTCTGTTACTTCACTACGGAACTTATCCGAACCATCAACTTTTACCAGGATGTGACGCATATGGTATGGATAGTTCTCACCGATATATTGGTCGAGAGGTGAAGAAGCGGTCAAAGAAGAATTGGAGTTGAAATAAGCGGCATAATCTCCATTTTTATCACTGGCATCAGCAGAGATAAACTCTTCATCCTTAAATCTATCATCAAGATTGCTTTTTTGTTGGTCGAGATAAAGCTTATTTCTATATTGCTCTTCAGTGTCTACACCAGCAGACTCCAAAAGCTTTTCCTTCTCTTCCTTGACAGATGTCTTGTTAGAAGTTGCGTTGGATTCAGCTTTTTCTTCATAATCAGTCTTGTACTTAGCATTTACTGCTGCTTCCATAGAAGCGGTACGAGGCTCAGCCATTTGAATATAAATGTTGTTTAAAACATCATACAAAGCAGAAGCGGACTTTGATGTTCCACCATAGGCTGCATATACATCATTAAGAGAGATGGTCTTTCCATCAATCGTAATCATGTTATCTAGTTGCTTTGAAAAGTGGCCAGTGCATGAAGTCAATTCTAAAAGTGTGGCCAAAGTGAGGAATAGATAACTTTTTTTCATATCAAAAAAATACCTCCTGGTAATTTTGTGCTTGTCTATTCTAAAACCGACCTTTGATATATACAAGATTGAATATTTAAAACCATAAATTAAACCTCTAGTAGCCTCTCGGTTTCTTAAATGTTAATTTTTTCTTAATTTTATCGACCAATGTGTATATAATCAACGTCGTTATGAGTAATGCAAAAGTAAAAATCACACCTGAGATCATCGCAGTAGCATCTCAAAAAGGCGGTGTAGCTAAGACTACAACCGCTGTAAATTTAGCCTCTTGCCTAGCGGATTATGGCAAGAAAGTTTTATTGATAGACTTAGATCCACAAGGACATTGTGGTAGAGCTACTGGATTCGACCCCGAATTATTGAAAAGAACATCCTACGATTTGTTTTTTCATCCACAGGATCCAAAAAAATTGATAAGAAGAACATCATATAAGAATTTTGATTTAATAACTTCAAATTACAAGTTAGCTTCTCTCGAATTAGATATGCTGGCCAAAAAAATAACCCCAGATTACGGAGATTTAAAAGATACAGTCAAGATTCTTTCTGAAGGATATGAATATGTCTTAATAGACTGCCCCCCATCAGTTTCATATCTGACTATCAATGCTTTAGCTAGTTCAACTTCTGTGCTGATTCCTGTCCAATGCGAGTACTTCGCATTGGAAGCAGTCTCCAGAGTCATCTCAGCTATAGCAAATATTCAACATGGAATCAATCCTAAACTTGATATCCTTGGAATCCTATTGACTATGTACGATTCACGCTCGAGATTATCTACCGAGATTCTCACCGAAGCAAACGATCTATTCAAAGGAAAAGTGTTCGGAACACCCATTCCTAGAACGATATCGTTGTCCGAATGCCAATTGAAAGGAATTCCTATCAACCATCTAAGACCAAACTCCAAAGGAACCTTAGCATATAAGGTCTTAGCTAGAGACGTGATGGAATACGTCAAAAGAAAAAAAGAAGAAGACAATCAATAAAAAAAGAGGCTCGACGGCCTCTTTTCTTTTGCATTTCTTTATTCGTGTATGAACATCGCATCACCGAACGAGAAGAACCTGTACTTCTCTTCGACTGCATGTTTATAGGCATTCAATACATGCTCTCTTCCAGCAAAAGAAGACACCAGCATGACTAGAGTAGATTTAGGAAGGTGGAAATTAGTAACAAATGCATCTACAGCCATCCATTTGAATCCAGGGTAGATAAATAATGCTGTATCGCCGCTCATACCTTTAAACTTACCATTATTTAAATGAGCTACTGTCTCTAATGTTCTTATAGAAGTAGTTCCAACTGCAATTATTCTCCTACCTTCTTCTTTAGCCTTATTCAATTTATCAGCGACTTCCTGAGACATAGTGAACCATTCAGAATGCATATGATGCTGACGAATGTCATCAGTCTTGACAGGTCTGAAAGTTCCTAATCCGACATGCAAAGTAACATCTAAAACTTCTATTCCCATGCTTTTGATCTTATCGAACAATTCTTCAGTGAAATGGAATCCGGCAGTAGGTGCTGCTGCGCTTCCTTCAACTTTAGCATAGACTGTTTGATATCTATCGTTAGGAGCTACTTGAGACTTGATATAAGGAGGAAGAGGCATCTTTCCAAGCTCATCTAACACCTCCATGAAGATTCCTTTATATTCAAATCTAAAATGTCTCAATCCTTCATCCAACACCTCAGTGCATATAGCTTTGAGTTTTCCTTCACCAAAATCGATAACAGTTCCAAGTTTTACAGCTTTGGCATTACCTACCAAGCATTCCCAAATATCAGCTCCTTCTTCTTTTAATTGTCTTAAAAGCAATACTTCAACCTTAGCCTTGGTCTCTTCTTTGATTCCAAACAATCTTGCAGGAATGACTTTGGTGTTGTTTCTGACAATTACATCGCCAGGCTTTAAATATTTCAATAAATTCTTAAAGTAAGGCTCATCGACCCACTCACCAGTATTTTTATCCAAGACCAATAACTTAGATTCATCTCTTTTCTTGGCTGGAGTCTGAGCTATCAATTCCTCAGGTAAATCGTAATCATATTCTTTAAGATCATAGATGTTGTATCCAAATTCTTTAATAGCCTTCTCTACAGCCTCATCATCTTTAACTAAATTCTCGTGTGAGACAGTTCCTATATCTTTTTCTTCCATTTTAAAATCCTCTTTCATTTCCAAAATCTTTCATAACCTGATTCTTATAATCCAAGAATCTATCTTCTTCAATTGCTTTTCTCGCGCCTTCAACGATTCTGATAAGAAAACGAATGTTATGTATAGAGCAAAGCCTCAAGCCAAAGCCTTCATCGCATTTGATCAAATGATGGATATAAGCTCTAGAGAAATTGTTCTTACATGCATAGCAGTCACAACCTTCTTCGATAGGTCTTGTATCTTCGATATATCTAGCACTCTTTATATTCAATCTTCCATGACTAGTCATAAGTGCACCATGTCTTCCTAATCTTGTAGGTAAGACACAGTCGAACATATCGACACCTTTCATGATTCCATCGAGAATCATATCGATGGATCCCACGCCCATCAAATAACGAGGCTTCTCCCAAGGCAGATACTTCACCGCATATGAGACCATCTGATATTCAACTTCTCTAGGCTCTCCTATAGAAGTTCCACCGATGGAATATCCATCGAAAGGAAGACTCGCCAATTCTTGTGCACATCTATTTCTCAAGTCTTCAAAAGCACCACCTTGAACAATTCCAAATAGAGCCTGATCTTGTCTTGTGTGAGCTTTAAGACATCTTTTTGCCCATCTCAAAGTTCTTTCCATGGATTGCTCCATATATTCATGAGTTACGGGATAAGGTGCACATTCATCAAAGCACATCGCAATATCAGCTCCTATCTTTTGTTCTAAATCCATAACTGATTCAGGCGTGAAATGCAAAGTACTTCCATCTAAATGAGACTTAAATGTAATTCCTTCCTCTGTAATTCCTTTATTCTTAGCCAAACTCCAAACTTGAAATCCACCAGAATCAGTGAGCATAGGTCCATCATAATGCATGAACTTCTGAACTCCACCCATCTTTTCAACAAGATCTGCTCCAGGTCTCAACGATACGTGGTAGGTATTAGCTAAAATGACACCAGACCCACAAGCCTTGACTTCTTCAGGGCTTAAATACTTGACTGTCATCAAGGTTCCAACCGGCATGAACATAGGAAGCTTTACATCACCATGATTGGTATGCAGTATTCCTGTTCTTGCTTGACAATGTGCATCTTTATGTAATATCTCTAAACCAAAGCCTTGTGCACCCATAAATATCTCCTTACAAATAACCAAACACTAATTTTAAAACATTTTCATCTTCTTTTATACTAATTTAAAAAAGAACTATGTGCATAGTTTACTTTTATCGATTATACTAAAGTATTGGAAACGGAGGAAATGAGATGACTGATAAAGAAATCATCGAAGCCGAAGAGAAGAGAAAAGCCGAATTCAAAGGTAAGAATGTTGTATTCATGGATCACCCCTTGATTCAACACAAGATTTCAATCCTTAGAAACGAAACTACCGGAACCAATGAATTTAGAAAGTTGGTCGAAGAGATAGCTCGTTTGGAAGGATACGAGGCCTTAAGAGATTTACCTTTGGAATACGAGGAGACAAAGACTCCAATAACCACAACTTTGACTCCTTATATAGCTGGAAAGAAGCTCTGCCTTGTACCTATCCTTAGAGCAGGTCTAGGAATGGTCGAAGGATTGTTGAGCTTATGTCCTACAGCCAAAGTCGGATTCATCGGAATGTATCGTGATGAAGAGACAAAGATTCCTCATGAATACTATTGCAAGATTCCTTCACCAATCGAGCAAAGAACAATAGTTTGTCTAGATCCTATGCTTGCAACAGGTGGAAGTGCATGTGATGCCATCGAAGACATCAAGAAACGTGGTGGAAAGAAAATAAAGTTCCTTTGCATCATCGCAGCACCTGAAGGATTGAGAAAAGTAACTAAAGAGCATCCCGATGTGACATTCTATGTCGGACATCTCGATGAGAAGCTCAACGATAACGCCTACATCGTCCCAGGTTTAGGAGATGCAGGTGATAGAATCTACGGAACTAAGTAGTTAAGCAAAAATAAAATGTCTGGATAGCATCCAGGCATTTTTAATTTTTTAAAATTTAGCTATTTTAAATTTGTAAACCCTTTCACAAAATTAATGCGGTACTGATAAAAAATTTTTTATTTTATTTGATTAATTTTTCTTAATTTGGTTTAAACTTATTGACGTCGAAGGTAATTCGATAGAGCAAAAAGGAAAAGCAAAAGGAATTAGGCAACGAAATTCGTATGCAATTCGTTGCCCTTTGTTTTCAAAGGGAATTGAGGAAAGTCGTGTGTTACTTCGGAAATTCCCAACATACTCCGGAGTGGGTAAAGTCGTGTGTTAAAAAAAGAGGTTAGGAATGCCTCTTTTTTTTACGTTTCAATCTTAATTCTATAAATAAAAAAGCGAAGAATTAATAATTCTTCGTTTTTTATTGCATTCTTATTCGATTGAGATTGTTTTAAACTTTTTCTATATAAACAGTGATTACAAAAGCGGCATTATCTTTTAAGCAATCTTTAAGATGCTTTAATCCTGCTATATATGAATCAACTTTAGTAGGATCTTTCGATACAGTAGAATCGTCCAATTCAGATGGGTTTTTACCACCAAAATAACTTCCCCAAGCTAATTTTCCTGTATGAGTTATTACATTACTACTTTGAGGAGCTGTTGTTCCACTTGCAATAAATCCAGACTTGCTAATTGTTCCAATTGTTGTTTCAGAAGGCTCAGAAGGAAATTTGATGTATTCATTTTCAGCATCGTTTATATTCAATGTATTAGTAAAGCTAAATTTTATATCGAAACTTTGATCACCTAAAGAAGAGAAGTCGAATGCAGCACTACTACCTTTAGCAGTAAATGTTAAACTGAATTTAAAATCCAATGCTTCTTCGGGTTTATCTCCAGAATAACTTATGTATAGTCCTTTTGTGCTAGGTCCTAATTTGATTGTTGAACCGGAAGAAGCAGTAACATCAAAATTATATCTATGATCTATAACATCATCAACAGTGACATTCACATTAGAAGCAGCATTAGTGTCTTGAGCAGCAATTACCCAAGAAGAGAAACCAACACTAGCAGCAGTTAGACAACCCAAAGCTAAGATAGAAGCTAAAATTACTTTATTATTTCTTACTTTCTTCTTCATTCATAGTGTTTATTCACCTACTTTTGGATAAACAAAAGTAGCAGTTAACTTTAATTCGCCGTTATTTAAAGCTGTATTCATTGCTTGAAGCTCTTGTGAAGCTTTTTGATAGTATTCACGCAAGGTTTTGGTCCCTATATTTTTCTCATTACCTTGGTAGAATTTACTAGGAGCATCTCCATTAAAATAAGAACCCCAAGTGAAAGAAATTGTTTTGTTATTTCCTTCAGGATCAGGATTTGTGATTCCATCAGGATTATTAGATGTATCATTTATATCACAAATCTTTCCACCTACAGGATAAGAAGCTGGTAAAGTGACATTAAATTCTTTTGTTGCTAAATCTATATAATTCCAAGATGATTCTGTTTGTCCACCTCTCACTCCAACCATATCAGCAGTTACCGAATTTGCTCCATCTTTTTGAAGCTCAAAAGCAATCTTTAAATTTGTTTTACCATTGAGTGAATTATAAAAATCTTCTCCAACAACGATATTCAATTTTTTTATTTTTATATCCCAATTAGGCGTACCAGCTTGTTCAATAGTTAAATTAGAATTTGAAGTTCCAGCATTTTCAGCAACAAAAATTGTATCGTTAGTATCATCTAATTCAAAAGTTAGCTCTACTGATTTATCTTCGACTGTATCAACACCAATATGAACTTGACCATCTCCAGAGGTCTTCTGTGTACCGATAACCCAAGTAGCAAAACCAGTTGTCAATAATACGACAGAAGCAAAAGCTAACGAACCACCTAACAACCACTTACGTCTAGACTTTGATTTCAATTCTTTACGCATAGATAAAAAAATCCTTTCTTTTATGTTTTATCCCTTTAATAAAAAATAAATAATGGTTTAAATCCCTAGTATTATAAGTAATGCTATTTACTATGTAAAGCCTTGTGTAAAAATAGTTGGCTTTTTATTTTTAAAACAAAAAGAGTAAATATTTACTAATACTAATACATTTAACTTGAATATTAATAGTCTTTATTTAAATTATTCTTCAAATCTTCTATTCGTTTCTTTATCTTCTATTTTTCCTTATCATTTTCAGAATTATCATTTTCAGAATTATTTATGTTTTCTTTCTTCTTTTCATCCATAACCATATAGATAATCTTATATACAAATTGCAGCACAAGGTAGAATGATCAATACGACCATTCCAACCTTAGAAGTAATAAAGAAATAAATATATCCGAACAAAACCCTTCGACATAAACTTAAATTAAGTAACTACTTTAATCACCACTCATAATCTTCATCAAATTTAGTCTTTATATCAAAGTCAAATTTTATAGAGATAGAATCTAAATCAAAATAAGGTTTTACTTTTTTCTTTAAACTATTTAAGAAAGGAGTTATTACATCGTCATAACTTCTAATTCTTATTTCTTCAACTATGTCTTTTAAGAATTCATCTCTGCCTCTCAAATCAGTAGGAGCTTCAGAATAGCAATATAAAACTCCTTTAAAATATAAAGTGTTATTAGATAAGAATGTTTTTGCTCTATTTAAAGAGAAGTTACCATACCTTCCATGGTAATGAATCTTATAGACAGTACTTTTTCCTTTATAAAAATCATAATATCCTTGATATCCACTAAAATCTTCTATTGAAGAAATAATATATTCAATTATTCCTTCTTTAGATGTATCGAAGATAGAATCTGGCTTTTTTTCATAATTATAATTTGGAAGATCATAATGCTTAGCTAATAAAGATTTTGCTTTCTTTAAAGAATCTACTGCATTATCATCGTTTGAACTTATGATAAGACCTATGGCTAGACAAAGGTCTTCACTAGAAGTAATCTTAGTCCCTTCCTCTTCTATCAATTCAGAATTAATCAAATAATAATAAGCAATGAAATAAGCGATGATTTCATTGCCTTTGATAAAGGGTTTCTTCTTGATGATGTTATACATAGTTTTCACTATGTATGAAACACTATCATATTCATCAAATTTTATTTCATCTTCATCATCTGCAAGTGCTGAATTAATTCCATATAAGATATCTAATAATAATGAATAGTCTCTTATGACACCGAAACCATCACCAAAATCGTATATATTTTTAATTAAGCTTATTAAAAATTGCAAACTTTCTGTAGAGATAAAGCTATAGTCACCATTAGAGTTATTTTCATTTCCAACATCATAGTATTTATAAAAAGAATCGATTACATCTTCCTGTTCTTTTATGATAGATCTCAATTCATTGAATGTTTTTTTCTCTTCATCAATTTTATGATTAATATATTCATTAAATATTAACCCATTATTCAAAGCGGATTCATATAATTTGAATGCTATCTTATAGTCATAATCAAAAATAAATATAACTACAACATCCAAAGAATAATAAGTTTTATCCGAGCAAGAAATAACATTAGTGTCTGTATAAATCTTGCTACCAGCACTAACGTTCAAAGGATCTTTTATCTTTTCGACTTCGCAATTCAGCATCTTTGCAATATCAGTCAAATTCATAAAGCCACGCTTGTTATCGACCAATATCTGATATCCATCAATAGTTATAAATTTATAATCCATAGAAAAGCTCTCTTTTAAAAATTATAAGGCATATATAATTCTTATAAAAGCAACATTTTTAAATATGTCTTTCTATTTTTCTTATAATCTTAATTTCATTAATGTTATAAGTGATAACATCAATTGGGTAATTAGTATTATCCCAAAGCTCTATATTACATGCTTTCTAATCTTTATAAACTCCAACAACATCTTAAGTTCCTTAAAGAATAGTTTTTGAGGCGTAGACTTGACTATATAAGATTTGACAAACTGGCTCAAAAACTTATAATTTTAATGGAAAGTGATCGTGAAAGAGTCACCATGGGTTAGCTTAGCTAGTAGTTTCAACCATTTATGGACTATAGGTTGAAATGAGAATTCCTCTGGCTTGGTTCACTTTCCTTTTTTATTTTTAGCAGAATATTTTCCTCTAACATTTTTGTCTTCAATAAATTGATTAAAAATATAAGTAACACACTCTTGGGAATATGAATAAGAATAATTTTTATAGTGTTTATCACAATAGCAAAATTTAGAATCCTTCTTTATATTTCTGTCGCGGACAAATCTATCAAAACTATATGAATTAAAAATATCTTCATTAAACCCGTTTGATTTCAGCATTTTCTTAATTGCATCAACAGCCTTATTCCTTGTATAAGGATGAGTAAGATTGGCGTCTTTTGTTTCTATGAGGATTTTAGCTTTATTGTTTGATTGATAACTAATAGCCACAGTAGCATCGGCTTCATTTTCTTTCTTTGTGATATAGAGACGATAATGTAAGTTGATTTTAGAATTAATTGATTCATCTTTTAGAACTTCTTTTAATTGAGGATTAATAGATAGATAGTCAGAATCCTCATTAGGAGGATTGCCTATAGCAAGAGTTATATATGGACTGAATTCTTCTTTATATAAAGAATTAAACTTTTCGCTTAAGAAATGGAAATAATTATCTAAGCATTCTTGAAAAACACTTGCATATTTAAAATCATCTGAGCTTAAAATCAAATGTGTCGCACGATTTCTTAATCTTAGGATAAAAGACAAATTGTTACGATAAGGATTATCCGTTGAAGTGAAAACCATTTTAATTGCCTTATCTAATGAGATTGTTCTTATCGTTTTATCTCTACTTAATTCATTTATTACATTAATATCTTGCTTAGTTTTGATTAAAAAAGCTTTTAATAATAATTCCCAAGCATTACAACTGAAAAAGCAAAAACCTTCAGTCCTATATTTAATTGTAGGTTTATTTATAATTTCCAAGGCTAGTAACATAGCCTCCTTTGATTTTGAGACTAATGCATCAATGTATTTCTGAATGTCAATCTTTTCTTCCATATCATTCAATCCCTAGCGCCTTAACTACTGCATCCTCTGGTGAAGTATAAAAACTTGTTTGGAATTTTGTAAATAACTCAGCAGGGACAGTAGGAATATCGGCTGCATTGCTCATAGGTAAAAGAATCTTCTTAGCACCAGCATCGAAGCATACCTGAAGAGTATTAGCTAAATCATCCACTTTATTTATAGTTCCACCAATAGTCATTGATCCTAAAACTACCATCTGAGAAGAAACTGATCTTCCAAGAGCTGTTGAAATATAAGAGACAAAGGCAGCGAGTGATATTGATGAATCAATTCCAATGCCTTGGCAATCTTGAACGTTAGTAAGATAGTCTTTATTATCAATTGAAATAGTTTGACTTATATGCTTAGCATTAGCTTTAAAGTAACTTTGAGCAGTCTTAATAGCTTCCTTAAGTTCTTTAGAATTGCCTAAACCAGTAGTATCAAATTTTCCGCTACCTCTTTCATTTAAGGAAGACTCAATTTCGACTAAGCCAATCATGGAAGCATTCTTACCAGTAGTGAAGACAGTTCCAGGTTTAGATTGACCTTCAGGAATAAGTTTTCCTCCGCCTTGTTCAAGAACGGAGACAAATTTTTCTTCCATAGTATCTAAGTCAATATAAGAGAATTGGGTGTCATAAAATTCCATTCCACCTAATTTCTTTAACTGTTCCTTGACTCTTCTTCTTCCTTCAAGGGCATATTTGAGAATTTCTTCAATGTCCTCTTTGGTGTAATTACCATCAGGATAAAGAAGCTTACACATAGCGGAAACTACTTTATCTACTGCCATAGTATCTCTTTGATTAAGACATTTACCTAATTTAAACCATTTTCTATAGCAATCAGTATAGGATTTCTTCCTCATTTCTCTTAGAAATTCAGCAAAATAATCAGAGATAAAGCCCCAGTTATCAGTGAAGAATTCAGGTCTAAGCTTAGGAACTTCCCATCCTGGAATATAGCAATGCATTCTATCTAAGAAGGCAGTATCTTGCATATCTTCAGGAAAGGGCTCAAACAAAGTAGAAGTCTTTAATAATGAATCGACTGATTGATTGATATTTCCTTCAAAGATAAAGGAAGCCTTAGCAATAATCTGCTCTTTTCCTCTAACAAAGGAACCAGAGTTCATGTAATCCTTCATGATTTGAACGCCGTCATGATCTTTGAAGTTAATTCCAGCCACCTCATCAAAAGCAACGGCATCCCAAATGCCAACAAGTCCTACCTGTCTTCTACTCATATTGTAGAAAAGGTTAGCGACTGTTGTTTGACCACCAGAAAGAAGAATACAGTTAGGAGAAAGTTCCTTATAAATGTGGGATTTACCAGTTGATCTAGGACCTAATTCACACATATTCATATTGTTTTCAATCATAGGAAGAATACGCGCTAATAAATGCCATTGGACTCTCTCTTTGAAATGATTTGGCTCTAATCCACAGCTTCTTAAAATTAAATCAATCCACTCTTGTTTAGAGAAGTTCTTTCTAGCTTGAAGGATTTCATCCAATTGAAAATCGGGCATTTGAATAGGAGTAAGTTCTCCAATTTTGAATTCCCCGCCTTCATCTTCACTATATTCATAAGTGACATTAACGATGCACCAAATACCATCACTTAAAAGTCTTTCATTCTTTTTGACCACATCATCAGGAATTTCATTGATGATATCCATATTATGAAGATAGCCGACAAAGACATTATGGCGTTCATCTAACTTTGCATCGACAATATCAATGACGTTATAAGAGCCATTATCTCTAATTCTAGCCTTGATAAGTTCGACTTCATCATTTCTAACATAGTTTTTAGAAAGGATATCTTTAACTTGTTCAATGCCTTTATCAATATCGCTTTGATCATCAGAAGAACAATAAGTCCCCAAAAGGTATTCCAAAACATAAGTAGGGACATTAGAAAACCCTTTTACTAGTTTGGTTGCTCCTTTTTGGACAACACGACCAGCAAAATTCTCATATATCTTTTTATCTAATTCATCCATAGGTTACCTCCTAGAAAAGCGATTTAAAATTAGGAATATCGATGACAAACCTGTCTTTATCACTTACAATTTCGTTTGTATCGGCATTCTTCATAACTAATGTATATCTTAGATCCCTAGAATAATCTAAATCCTTTAGATTGAATTTAACTGTATAGTCACGATCATCAAGATTATCAGTATCTTTGTTAGCGACTAGAGTTACTTCATTGCTAATAGGATTATTGTTTTCATCTACAAAATAAATTGAAAGTTTGATAGGCACTTTCTTACTTTCTACCTTCTCCACTTGTTCAAAAGTCAGAGTAAAGGATTTGCTCATTATCTTCCTAATTGTTGATTTAAGAATTACTTTAACAGGCTCAACAAAACTTTTTGGTGATCTTGCATTCATTTCGGAAAGCATAACGACAGGAGTTATTAATTCTTGCAAAGAAGCACCGCCATGGATGTATTGAAGGCCACCACCACCTTTAACAAAATAATCATATCCATAAGGAGTCATAACTCGTAACTTTTTGCATCCGCCTAGATAATCCATATTAAATTCATTAACATTCTCATACTTAATATCATCATCAAGAATGGCATATCTTTGTGAATAATCAGTCGGCCTAAGTTCCTTAAAAGGTGGATATTTACTAGTTCCATCGACTTTCTTATGTCTATAAATAAATCCATGATCACTTGTAATCAAATAATTGGAGATTTGAAGTCCGTTATAAAGCTTCTTGATTAATCTAATGATATCTTTAATGGCTATATTACAAGCTTCGAGAACACCAGTATCATGTTCTCCAGCAGCATCAATTGTATCGTGATAAATGTAGACAACAGATTTATCCTTCATATATGCTCTTAATTTACTTGTTGTCATTTCTACAATATCATTGAACGCAATGGCAGCAAAAGATTCATCATAATCAGAGAGAATCTTATTCCTAGGTCCCACACCATTAGAAGGCTTATCATCAACATAGACCCCGCCTTTTTTATAATCAATCTCACGATTAGGTAGTAATGAAGCCATGCCAAACATAGTAATTGAAGGTAATGTAGTAATTTGAGGCTTAATTGAAGCAGAACCTTTAAATGATTCTTCGGAATTTAAAGCATTCATCAAATCAACACCTACTTCATAACGCATGGCATCTGAAATGATGACAAACTGCTTCTTTAGATTTCTATTTAGATAAGTTCTATAGAATTTAGTTGATAAATTAGGAGAAGAGAAATCATAATTTGGCTCTCTATCTTTTATGCTTCTGGAGAAAGAATAACCAAGGTTTATCAAGTAATCATTCTCATATTCATTATCAACTAAGTTTAAAAGCTTTTGAGCATTATCCTGAATATCTTCAATATTATCTGGTAGCTTTTCGTAGCTGTTAACAAAATGACGATAAGCATTATCAATTTGATAATAAACTTGAGTATATTGAGTTATATATTCTTGACTTGATAAATCTGAATCGATTTTAGTTGTAATAACATTCTTAAACTGGATGAAATCAAGAATAAACTGATAATAAGGTTGATATATAGAATACCAGATAGAAGTTTGTCTATTTTCCTTAACTATCCTCTTAAAGAAATCGTAATCAAAGCTACCATTAGCTAAAGAAGCAATTGCTTTATCAACGATAAATTCATCCACTTCTTCAAAGGCATCCGTTTTAGAAATCTGATCAAGTCCTTTAGTTGAAAGAAGATCCTTAATGTTGAATCTATTCCATACAGAAGAAGATAATTCCTTATATCTAGGATCACTTTTAATATTTGAGACAAAAATCAAGGAATTCTCTTTATTATCAGTTTGAATAAAAGCATTGATATTGGGTGAATCAATCACGAATTTAATATCGTTATTAAAGTAAGTAAGAATCAATGTATAAACTAAGTCATCGATTGACTGATTACCGCAATAAGAAAATTGATTTGCGACTAATTCCCAGAAAACATCTTTGAATCCATACTTGATGAGTTCATCATATTTATTATGGGTAGAATCAAATATTACTTCTTTTAAAATATAGTCAAATTTATTATGTGAGTTATTCTTTACAATGATTGACATTATCATGAGCTCTAACTCTTCAGGAGTAGTCTCATCATTTAATATAAACTTCTTCTTTAAAGCATTGGTTCTAACTTGAGAAGCAAAGAAATTTAAATGCCTGTTAATAACACTGCGAAGATTAACCGATGTTAACTCTAAAGACCTCATAGTTAAGGCAACACGGTCAGCATAGTAAACATCACTATACAAATACATATCTTCAAGCCAATTATCCTCATCTTTTGGCTTTTCAAAAGGACAGTATATTAAATATTTCTTGGTTGGATCATTAAATTTAGAATTCTCGCATTCTATTTCTTCTTTAATAGTAAAAGGGTCATTATTAAAAATGAATACTTTAACTCCATCAAAATCTTTATCTTTCTGAACAGCTTCTTCAAAATCTTTGGCAGGATCAAACCAAAAGATAATTCTTCTAAAATCAGAAGGCTTATCAAACATTTTTAATATTTGTTTCTTAGCTTCTAAAAAATCTTTGTTTTCTATTTCCATAAAGCCCTCCTATTTTACCTTCTCCTCAAATCCCTTGATAGTAACAAGAAGATCGATTTTGACTTTGCCATTATCAGTCTCTAATTCCACATTCTGAAACTTCTGATAATTAACCTTTACACCATCATCTAAATCAATACTAATGTTCATATCAGCCATATGGCTTAAAGCTTGTCCATAAAGAGTTAGTTCATCTTGACAAGCAATGATATTTTCAAGCTCTTTAGATAGTCTTCTCTTCATAGCGTCATCAACTAATGGAGAAGAAAGCTTATCTTCGATAGTTTTTCTTTCAGTTCTAAATAGAGATAAGGTCTTTAAGAAATATTTAGTATTTATAACAGCTAATGTACTGGAATCATAGCGATGCATATAGATTAAGCATTTAAAAGCGCCCAATTTACCTGATGAGAACATCCAGTAAATAGGTCTTTTCTGATAAATGGTTAAATGATTAGGATAAAAATCATTGGCGATGTATCTCTTTAAAGTATCTTCATCACTTTCATCAGATTTCTTACCTAATGCATTAGCAATGAAAGCTAAATTTTCGTTGAAAGTATCAATACCATATATACGCTTAATTAAATTCTCAAGTTGAATGGTTAAATCACCATCAATATTAGGAAGTTTATAAATAGGAAGAATTCCATCTTGGCTCACATAGTCACCATACTGTTTAGAATCAAATTCACCACCAGCATAAATAAGTCCTTCTTTTTCTAAAGAATATCTTCCAAGTAAGCAACCAATCAAATAGGAAATTAATGACTTAATTTCTCTATTTAAATCAGCAAGTCTAACCGTTACATCCTTATCTTCTTCCTCTGGCTTCAATTCATCTTGAAGACCATAAATATTAATAAAAATCTTGTTTAGTTCTTCTTCATTATGTTTAAGTGTATCAAAACGAGTCTTACACTCTTCTTCCCACTTCTTATATTTATCTGAAATTAAAGTCCCCATAGTCCTGTCCTCCTATATCAAAGGGTGTTTTTTGAAATCCCATGAAGTTTCAAAAGAGTCCCAATCTTGTTTAGAGATTTTTACAGAATTTGCAGTTAATGAATTTATAACGGTAGGATTAGAAATTTTTAGTAAAGGGAATAGACCAATTGAACCCGCACCGTAATTTAATGTAGGATTTATATTATCTAAAATAATTGTAGCAACTTTAGAATTCATTACTGCCAAAACATAGTCAAAAATGTCATTATTAGGCAACATTGAAGAACCTGCACTATCAAATAGCCCCATAGCATCATTAACTCTAAAACTACTTTTTCCTGAAGATATAGCGCTCCAAGTTATAGTCTTCTTAAAATACATTTGTGGACTTCTTAAATTTGCTTTTGAATGCTTTAATTCATATCCATTGTTATCCCAATAAATTACATATTCTTTATTACCATACCAACGCCTAAATTCGCCACCTTTTGCATATGGAACCCATTTTTTAGAGTTACTAAAGGCATAGAAAGATATTGACTTAACTTCCCACCAAAATCGTAAATATTTACTGTTATCCCCGGTATCGGCACCTTTTTTAACATCAAAAAGCTTTGCAATTGGCTCACCATTTTTAAAAATAGAAAGCATAGCATCTGAAAGCCAATAACTAATTTGATACGTAGGTATAAAATTTATTTTTTCTTTATCAAAACAATATTCAAGGTTCATTTTTCTAGCCTCCTTATATCAACGGATGTTTTTTGAAATTCCATGATGTTTCAAACGAATTCCAATCATTTTCAACTAAACAGATATTGTGATTAACAAAATTTTCAATAAATGATTTATCTAGTTTTTGAATAATTAGAGGAAGATTAGAAACTTGCCCTACTTCATAATTAAGAGTCGGAAACATCGCATTTAAAAAGTATTGTGCAGTATTACTATTTAGAAACCCTAATAAATAGTAGTAATTATCACTTATACAATTGTCTTTTTTGAAAAAACTTAAACCAGCAACATCAAACATAAATCCATTTGGATAAAATCTAAATGAACTAGTACTAGAGCATATTTTTGACCATGAAACACATTCAAAGAACATATATTTCAAACTCCTAGGAACTAAATGACCGTATTCCTTAATATCTCTTCCGCCTGATTCCCAATTAATTAAAAATGTTTGATTTCCATACCATTTTCTAAATTCTCCACCTTTATTATAAGGAAACCATTTTTTACCAGTATAGAAAGCATTTATTGAATCAGTACAATCAAAACCTATCTTTAAATAGTTAATCTCGAACCATTGCTTTAGAAATAAATCATTGTTACCAGTTGTTAACCCATTTCTTCCATCATAATAATGTTCGATTGGAGTGCCAATTTTAAAATCATCAATTACTCGTTTAGATAGCCAATAAGCAAGAAGAGATGTGGGAATATTGTTATATAAAGTCTTATTAAACATTATTGCCCCCCCCATTTTGCAACAAGAAATCATGTTCCTTATCTTTACTGTCTACCAATCTAAAATAAACCCCATTATCCATAATAGGTGTTTTCCTAATAACAAATGAAGTCGTTTGAACAACGGCATCAAAAGCACCCATACCAATATGGATCATATTAACTATCGATTCATTTTTAATAATCTTCTTTCTTAATTGTTCGAAGCTCACCAAAAACATCCAAGAATCAGGATTAACCATAGCTAAAAATCCATTTTTCTTAACATAAGGTGCTTCCATAAACATGGCAAACATATCCGATTTGCTATCAGGATAATTTTTTATCAAATATTCTTTTGTTTGTGTTTCCAATTTAGATATTCCCAAGTATGGAGGATTAGTTATCATAACATCGTATTGAATAGACATTACCTCGGCCTGATCGCACAAATCAAGAAGATTACTTAGACCATGATTAACGAATTCGGTTTCTAATATATTAGGAATAAAATCCTTTTTAATATTTTCTATTTTTTCTTTTAATTCACGATAATCTAATTGTTTAACTTTAAGAAGAGAGCCTATTGTTTTTGCATATTGAAAGGTATCAACTAAATAGTTTATGGTTTCAATTTGTTCTTTTGAAAAGCCAACACGTTTTACAAAATCAGCGTATTTAGTATTAATTAAAGCTGAACTATCTTTTATTTCATAAACTTTAGGGAAAACTATTCTTGAGGGTGAAAAGAATTTTCGATCATAGGCTCTTGCTTTCATCATTAAAGCAAATTGAGATAGCTGAGCAGCTCTTTTATCAATATCTAATCCAAATAGGTTGTTTTTTAAAATTAAAGCAGGAATTTCATTAGGAGCATATCCAATTTCAGAATACATTTTAAATAATAAGTCAAAAATATAGACCAAAATATGACCTGAACCACAACAGGGCTCAATTATTTTTATTTTCTCTAAATCAACATTTTTATATTTTATGGAATCTAATTGTTTTTGAACATTTTCTTCTTGTTTGGCATCATCAACATAATATTTCATTTCTGATTTTAATGGTGATGATGGATTTGATTCAAGCCAAATTCTTCCAACAGAATTTTCAGCCATGTAACGAACAATCCAATCAGGAGTAAAGACTTGAGATAAAGTAGGAATTAAATCTTTTGTAACAACTTTAGCTTTTCTAAATTCTTCACGATTAGATTGGACGTAATATTGATAAAGCCAACCAATAACTTCGACATCGTTTTTAAAATCTTCTTCAGGGATTTCGGTGATTTTACCTATTACTGAGTTCTTAGATAGCAAGTTATTAGGTAAAAATAATTCCATGTAACTGTATTGAGTATCAAATAGCATTGGAAGACTTTTACTTAAAGCATTGCATTGAGCAAATAGAACATACCTATAAAGTCCCTCAGTATTACCACTATTACGATATTCTTCAATAATTGAGCCATCTAATTTAAGTTCATCTTTAACATAATTAAGATTACTTAAAATTTCAGGTTCGGCAGATCCATCTGGAGAAGTTAATACTCTAAATCCATGAGAAAAATATCCATGAACTTCCATGAATCTTAAAGCGATAATCTTATTAAACCATGTATAAGCAAATTCTTCGACAACTGAGTCAAAACTATTTTCTTTGATATGGTTATTAATAATTTCCTCTCTCAAATTGTAAATTCTTTTTGGAAAATTCTCATTAATTCCTTCAATAATTGTGAAATCACCAACTATATTTGCTCTTGCAATTTTATCTTTAAAAATTCCAATCCTATTTAAAGATAAAGCTATTTGTTCTTCAAGGCTCTTTCTAGCAAATAGTGCATAATCAAGTAAAGCTTTTTTATCCATTTTCTTCATTCTCCTTACTTGATATCAATTTCATCATTATCAATTAAGAGATGCTCAAGGTATTCTTTCATATGCTTAAGGATACTCTCTATATCTTCATCACAAGTGATTCTCTTACTGGCAACAGGAACAAGGTCGGACATTGTAATAGTTTTAATTTTCTTACCTTTGGAAGCTTTATCAGCTAGTTGATCACTTCTTATAATTTCATCAATATGCTTTCTAAAAGTATCTACTTCTTCAAAAGATTTGGACTTACAAGCATCAATGTTAGTAGAATTGTCTATCCAACGTAAAAGCTGATTCTCAAAGAGAGATTTTTCAGCTTGAATGTATTTCTCAAGTTCTTCCTTTTTCTCAGGATTATTGAATTTATAGTTCACTGCAACAGAAGCTTCATCTTGAATCTTCTTGTAGTTTTCTTTAATTACTTTTCTAGCAGCTTCTTTTCTTTCGTTCTCCAGAGAATCAATCTGATTCTTTACTTTAATAGTAAGTCTAGAAAGCTTTGGAAGTAAATTAAATGGCATAGGATTAACAAGAATTTCATTCATTTGTTTAGTATCATCAGCGATGCAATCTAATCCATCAACTAATAGCATATTATCATGATAGAACTTAGATATATTTTCAGCTTGATTCCAGGTTTCTCTTTGTCTATTTCCTTGCTCGTAGAAATTCAAAATATTATCTAAATCACAACCAATTTCATTTAGTCTATCTTTGTTATCAACAATCTTTTTAAACAAGCTACTTGAATCGGCGGTATTAACTAATCCATTAAATAATGTACTTGTACTTTCAACAAATAGCTTTCCAGGATAACTAGTTTCGCCACGTACTTTTATAGCATTAAGTTTTTCTAATTTGTCTTTAAAGAACTGCCTTGTTTCATCAAAAAGGGCAGACTCCTTCTTTTCAATTGTCATATCAAAAGCTTCTTTAAAGATTTGCTTTACAGCATAGAGAGTTTCATCACTGATTTTCTCTTTAACTTCTAATACATAATACTCATCATTTTCACCAGTACAGAGTCTATTGATAAAATCAGCACTATGAATATTACACACTTCTCCTTGATATTTAATTATGATTTTATCATTGAGAAGAAGGGTGGCTACTTGTGCACGAACATCAATTGATTTCCAACCATAAGGCTTTCTCTTGAGATCACTTATTAAGCCACTTAATGAAGTCTTTTTTAAAATACTCTTGTTATCCTTGATCTTTTGAATGATTTCTTTTAAAGCAAGAGAATTATCACTAGCATCAAAGATATCAGTTAAAGTACTTGGCTGACCTCTTAGAATAGAAGCCACATCCTTAGAATTAGTAACAAATGATTTGATATATTCGAGTTTATTAAATTTACTATTAATGGCCGATTTCATTCCATCATCAAAACGGTCTTTTGGTTTGGAAGATTTAGCTTCAAGGAGTGCACCATTTTGATAGATAGGAGCTGTAGCAAAAATAGTCCTTATTATGTCCTGAGCACGCTTAACTCTTTCTTCAGCTTCCTTTTGCTTAACTTGAAGGATTTTTATTACGTTAGAACTAGCACTATCAATGTTATTTCTATAATAGGTAGTAATTTTAGCAGCACTAATAAGTTCGTTTATATAACTACCGTTTCTTAGATTGATAATTAGATTGTCTCCCATAGAATCAGTTTGCATATTCGTGTCACTGTATTCAATATCTGATAGCAACGGGGTGATAATCTTTACGCTAATTCCCTCAGGATTTTCATTGCCTGGCAAAGTATTATCAACGAATTTATTTAGAGAGAAATTGTATCTACCATCCATGTATGAATAGGTTTTACCAACACCTAAAACTGTATCAAAAACGATTTCTCTAACAGTATTACGAATATCAGATTCTTGATAATTTGTTCTACTGATTTGCCTATTACAATCTTGTTCTTCATTAGTTAAGAAATCATATCTTTCGCCATTTTGCTGAGCGAGAGTTTCACCAATCAAACGATCTAAGGATTCTTTAATCTTATGCTTCAGTGCTAATTTATCTTCATTCAAAGATGAAATCATCAATGTTCCAAGTCTATCAATAGTAGGTTCCATTTCTTTAACGTTTTTAAGCATAAAAAGAACCTTTAAGACTTCAATATCAAAACTTTGTAAAGTTCCATCATCTACTCTTCTTTTCGCACTGCTAAAGACTTGCTTAATATTGTAGTCCATAAATTCTTCAGCGGTGTCATAGAAGTCATTGAAAGGAACCAACAATTCAACTTCACTTTCAGCATGCTTTTTAGCACTATTTTGGAATGCTGAAAGTAAACTTCTCTCACCACTTGAGATAGCTTTTCCTTCAGTCAAACCGCTTTCGCGAATAGAGGTGAATGATTTTTGTAAAAGCTCATATTGATAATTTACAAAAGGATAATCATCAATAAACTGCTCTTCATCTTCATAGCCACACCATTTGGGTTTTAGAGGGAATACTAATAAATTATTGATTTTATTTTTATCTCTGTTGTAAATGCTAGATAAATAATTTTTAGCGTCTTCTTTTTTATCTAGTAATCTCTTTTTAATGACTTCGTCCGCATTAGAAGAAGATAAGAGTAAGCGAGTTGCAAAGCGACCTTGTATTTTAGAAAAATCCGCTTGTCTAAAGTCATTTTCTCTCATATTCTCAATCAAAGAATCAATTTCTTGTTGAGAAGTGATAACAACCCAGGCTCTTCCATTAGCCTGCTTACCAAGCTCTTCAACGACGGTTTGTAAGCCTAACATTAACGAAGGATTAGATCCGATAAATTGACCGATTTCATCCATAAGGAAAACAACTCGCTTTTTAGTCTTATTGCAATAATCAGTGATGATCTTTGCAAACATATCAATGTTTAAAGCAAAGTTCCTTTGAGCATCATCAAAATATTTCCTAGCACTTTCTTCGCTCATATTTCTACTTTGAGATAATGCTTTAATAATAGAATCTCTAAAGAAGAATACTTGACCAGTAATTGATGACCAATCTCTTTTTGAAATGTCTTTAAAAATGGATTTAAAGGTTTCATAATTGCCTTCTTCATCAAGGCTTCTTTCCATTTGCGCTACCCAAGCAGTTGTACCTGAATAACCTATTTTTTCATTAAAGCAATTAAGCATTGTTTCCATTATGCTATCTTGTTTAGATTTAGCGTTTGACATAGCTTTGTTGTCTATATTGAAAAGGATAACAAGATTATTTTGTCTAGAAGCTAACCCCATATCAGCGTAAATTGTCGAATCACTAATCTTATCTTTAAAATAATCAATTGCATGTTTACCATCAACAATTTCATTTGAAAGTAAATATCCAAGAATTTTTAAAAAATGAGATTTTCCTGATCCAAAGAAACCAGTAATCCAAACACCCATTGCTGTTGTAGGACTTTGAATAGATTTTCTATAAGCGCCAAAGAATTTTCCGAGATTCTCTTGTATTTCTTTTGTGCAGACATACTCTTCAAGTTCTTGTTTTTTTCTTGAAGCATCCTCATTACCGATTGTGACAACACCTTCGATATTTCTAGAAATATCCTTTTTGAATAGTTCTTTAATGATCATTTTATTATTTTGAAATCCTTTCTTCCAATGGGAACGCCCTATAGTAATTATCATCTCCTAATATATCGAACAGCTTTAAGCACATCACTGATTTTTGATCGTATCGGCCAGGATACATCATGACAACTGGATTATTATGAACAATAGCTTGAAGATTGTTAAGGACTGTATGACTTCTAATCATTGGATAAGCCTTACCAACACCAGTGAGAAGAACAATATGCTTTCCATCATCAATTACATTGTCTTTAATATATTTAAGAAATGGACCATCATAACTATTTAAAGCAATATAGGGTTGGATGATATTTTCAAGCAAAGTATTGGAATCATATTCTTTCTCAAATTGCTTAACTTGATCAAGAAATCCATCACGTTTAAGAAGCTCAACAATAATATTAAACATATCGAATTCTTGGATGTTAGGATTAGCTTTCTTAAGTTTTAATACTTCTTGTCTAACTTTTAATTCATCCTTAGGATCATAATCAAAAATAAAGAAATTTAATTCATTTGCCTTACCTAAACGTAAAAGAACAGAAGCATCTGATAACTTCTGCTCCATAGATGAGAAACGCTCAATTAGTGATCTTTCATTTTCCATATCCTATGCCCCCAATAAAGCTTGTAAATACATGGAATCACCAATGTCATTTATATGCTTAATAATATTTGGAGAAACAACAGCCTTAATTGCTATGATGTTTTTAACATCTTTTTCTCCTAAACCTGAGTTAATAAGTACATTTTTATAAGCAGTTCTTATATCTTCTATCGTAACCCTACTCCATTTTTTGACAATTGGACTTTTCTCTTTCATTGCCTCAAAAAAAGAATCAAAATCATCCTTAGAAATATATTTCTTATTGCCTAAAAGAGCCTCACGATAAAAAGAAAACATAAATTCAAAAAATAATTTATCTGTTTTAGCAATGGCATAAACTAAAAGAAACTTGCTAGTAAATACGCTGCCATTAATAAAATTCTTAAGAAGAAAGGAATCTAATGCATTAACCCTACTATAAACAACATTAGTAATCTCTCTTCTTCTTTGATCTGAAATAGTTTGAATCAAATGTCCTTCATAACAGGCATTAAAAATATCTTTATAAGAAAGACCTTGGTCTATAAGTTTAGCAATTTTAATTGAATTTTGATATTCGAATTGAGTTTTTTTGATATTTGAAGAATATTCTTTACTATTCATTAGTCCCTCCTTTCAAAATTATGTGTTTATTTTATAAATTATGTGTTTATTTTATCAAAATTAACATCTAAAGTCTAGAAAACGTTTCCGTTTGAAATGAATCTGACTTAAATTACAAGATATGTTTTGCCCGGACCTTTATATTTCTACAATAGATAATTGCTATAACAACGTATTACGTGAATTGGCTATATATCATCCTAAGAAGTCGAAAGCAAAAAGAATAATTATTGTTTAAATTTCAAAAATTCTAAAACATTTATTTCATATTCTAATTTTTGCAAAATAAATACAGCCGATATGTTGATGGAAGAAAATCAGGAAATATTATTTGAGGGAACAAATACTACAAAATAGACCATAATCGTTTCTGTATTGAGCAAGATTTCTTATCCTAAGAAGATAAAGGGAGTCAATGTGCTGACTAATAAGAATATGGGAGAACAAAGTGTATGTTGCAAACCGAAAAGCCGATTGAAAGTCCATTTCTAAAGGCATACATGGGTTTGTCTTTAACCTATTCATGAAACCAGATATTAGAACTTCAATAAGATATGTAATTAGATTCGAAAAAGGAATTAAAAAACTAAAGACGAAAGCTATAATCCCAATAAGGAATTTAAACCTCAGTTTGTTTAAGTCTTTGTCTAAAGAAAAAGAGATCAATTAACATCCATTAAGCCAGCTTCAAAATAGCTATTTTTTTGATTGAAAGTACCTCTAAACATATAGAATCCAAAAAAATCTAAATTTTACGACTTTAGGTCTTACCATCAGGGGCGATAGAAAAATACCACACAAAATTTTAGATGTACGACTTCGTCCAGAATGGTGGAAGGATTAGAAAAGTTACTGTAAGTATTGGAGGTTCTTCATATATTCCCCTAGACCAGATGAAATTGATGTAAACGAAGCTATCAACAAATTAGTAAATAATAATCATGAAGCAATTGATATTGCTATAAAACTTTATTTATATTGCATGAAATCTCACTTATTTGTTGATGTTAATAAAAGGGCTGCGGTAATATTTGCAAATCAGTATCTTATAGCTCATTGTGGAGGAATGTTAGTAATTCCTAAAGATGAAGTCCCTAAATTTAAGACGCTTTTGGTGAAATATTATGGAGGTGAAGATGAATCTATAATTGCCTCTTTCTAAAAAGAACATTGTTGGAGGAAAATGAACTGATGATAAAGCATCATTTTTGAGCAGTCTTATAACACCGTGATTGAATCATATGAGAACTAAGTCATAACAAGCTCAGTCAGATTCATAAGTAGATTTGAGAAAAGCTTATCTAAGATCAAGTCAACTTCCTATCTTCCAATCAAAAGACTAGCACCGGACTTATTCAAAGCAATCTAAAAATCAATAGCGGAGATGTAAACAAAAAAGGGGCTGTTTAAAAACCTTCAGCCAAAGAGGATTTGAAAACAGCTCCTTTTTATTTATATTTGAGAAACGTCTCCACTATCATGATCTACAATTTCTTTATCAATTTTCTGTGTTTAACTTTTAATAATTTTTCGGATCAATAATTAGTAGTTTATCAGTCTCGTAACCTGCAACTCCTATAGGATAGCCATCTTTCCCCCAAAGCTCAACATCACAATATTTGCCATCTGGGGATACAAAGATAACAACTCCAATAAGTCCAGCTTTATAGCCTTCACTTTCTACTAATGTTTTAACTCTATCGTTTTCTTTTATCATTTCATTGTTTTTCCTTCCCTAATAAATAGTTCTAGCTTCTTTATAAGAGATCACCTTCTTCACTCAAGGCATAATATCAGTAGTGTTCAGATGGATTAAGAATGACTGCAAAGAAAAAATAGATACTATGATAAATATAATTCAGCACTGCGTGGGAAGAGTGGATTAGATTGATGAAATAGGAAGAAGCAAAGTACCATCATTAAGCATCGATATCTTATCAGCTGTGCAGACAATTGCGTTTTTCCCATGTACAAATTTAGAATTTATGAGATTCTTAAATGCTTTAGTATCCGAAGCATTAAAGTTTTGCCCAGATTTTATCTCTACACATGAGATCTTTCCTTCTCTCACTAAAATCATATCTACTTCATTTTGCTCAGAATCTCTATAGTAATAGAGAGTCTGCATAATCCCTTCATTCATAAAAGACTTTCTTATCTCATTAAAGACAAATGTCTCAAAGAATCTTCCCTTGAGGAAACTGTTTTGCAAGGTCTTAGCATCAGTTATTCCACATAGATAAGCAGCCAATCCTGTATCAAAGAAATACATCTTTGGTCTTTTTACCACTCTCTTTACTATTGATTCCTCATTGTATGGCTCTACTAAATAAATGATTGCTGTCTTTACTAGAACCGAAGTCCAGCTTTTTATAGTGTTTATTGAAACGCCTATATTCTTGGCATAGTTATCATAAACCAATTCTTCACCTGTGTTTGAAGCTAAAAGTTTTAAGAAATTCAAGAATTTAAATTCATCATTTATATTTATTAAGTCTCTAAGATCCTTTCCTAAATAAGTGGTTATATAAGATGAATAGAACACAGAAATATTTATAGAAGGATCAGCATAGAGAACAGGAAAGAAACCTTTGACAATATATTCAAAAGCTTGAGATTCCTTCAATGTATATCTAAGGCTTCTTTGAGAATCTTTAGCAAGATTAACTTCGAAGGGAGAATTATCCTTCCCTAAAATCTCATTTATTGAAATATTACTCATATCTAGAATAGCTACCCTTCCGGAGAGAGACTCTTCAGCTCTATCTAACAAGTCTTTTCTTTGGGATCCAGACAATATATACATGCCATTGCTTTCCATATTCCCTCTCTTTAATCTAGATTCATTTACTATTCTTTCTATCTCAACAAATAGTTCTGGCGCCTTTTGTGCCTCATCTATAATCAATGGAGAAGGATGAAGATCCAAGAAGCTTCTAGGGTCTTTTCTTGCAAAAGCCAAGTTAAATGAGTCATCAAGTGAAATATAATTAAAAACTTTGGAGTTAAAAGAATTGAATAATTCAGTTGATTTACCAATTTGCCTTGGCCCTGTAAGTAAAGTTATTGGAAAATGCTTAACACAATCAATAATAGTTTTAGTTATAAATCTAGGAATCATTAGTAATCTCCTCTATAATTTCTGCAGTGACACTGCATTTTTTACAAATTCATTTTATATCATTTATGTGAGCGAATCAATAATAATAGGTCACTAAAGTTATAAAGACATGGGCTTTAAAAACTATTTTTGCTTTCACATCAATACTACTTTATATTTCCCAATTTCTTTAATTAATACTTTCCAAACCAATAGGACTATATAGAGTTCTTTCTGGGTCTTCCACGCTTTCTTTTGGCTGGCTGCTCCTTTTCGACTATTCCAAGGTCGGAAAGGAGCTTTTTCGTTGACGGGTTCACCCTGATTTTGAAAACAGCTCCTTTTTATTTATATTAGAGATACATTGCCATTTTCGTATTCTACAATTTCTTTATTGCCATTTATTTCAACCTTAATGGATGAATTAAAAGTAATTGAAATTACTTTACCAATAGTACCTTGAGGTATGTTTCCTTTTGCTACTAAGGTCTTAACAATATCCCCAACATTAACAAAATACTTAAGATATTGTTTAATCTCATCAACAATTCTGTAATTCTTTCCAAATCTATCGTATACAATTTTTTCGAATTCTCGAGAATCTTTTATGAAATTATTTTGATCTTCAATTGTTTTAAAACCAACATATTCAAAAGTTATCTCATTATCTAGATATTGACTATCATACTCATTTGATAATTTGTCCGCTAAATCTATTAGATGTTTATCAATCTCTTCCCCATTAGGAAAGTCATTTGAATAGACGAAATCTTTTTTTGAATCATCCTCATACCAGATAGGTAATGATTTATAATCAAACATTAATTTAATAGTTTTCATTTATTTTTTCTCCTTTGTAATATTCTCACTAACGGGTATGCAGTTACTATATAACCATTTGCCCCTACTGCAATCAATAGATTAAATGTTCGTCTTCGTATTTTCTAATTCCTTCTTAATTGAGCAGTCTTATAACACCGTGATTGAATCATATGAAAAAACAGTCATAACAAGCTCAGTCAGATTCATAAGTAGATTTAAGAAAAGCTTATTTGAGATCAAGTCAAACTCCTATCTTCCAATCAAAAGACTAGCACCTGGCTTGTTCAAAGCTCTATCTAAAGAATCAATAGCGGAGATGTAAACAAAAAAGCCAGCTCTCTACAGGGGCTGGTTTTTATGTTATTTCTTGAATAATTCAGAATGTGTTCCTAGACGATAAAGCATCAAAATTAATGCGTTATTATCAATTTCATAAATAAATAACCAATCAGGCTCTATATGGCATCCACGAGTTCCTTTATAACTACCAGACAGGTCATGGTCTTTGAATTTTGTGTCTAGTTTCTCCCCATTGGCTAATATGTTGATTACTTCAAATAATTTATCTAAATCCTTTCCTTGCTTTTTGGCAAGTTTCAAGTCTTTTTTGAATTGATTAGTAAATTGAATACTACACTTCATTTATTCAAAGCATCTTTCAAAGCTTCCATACTTGTATATTTAGGTGCTTTAGGATTAGAAAGAAGTTCTTTTCCTTCTTTAATAGCTTTAGCAGTTATTTCGTTAGGTACATCGAGCTTTAATTCAAAAGGAATGCCATTTTCACGAATGGCTGTTCTTAAAAACATATTAACAGCAGTTGTCAAACTAAGGCCTAATTCATTGAAAATAGCCTCAGCTTGATCTTTTACAGCTTTATCAGTTCTGATATTTAAATTAGTTGTAGACATCTTTAATACCTCCACAATTATTATCTTATATTATTTTCGTTTATTGTCAACATATTAGCCGAATTTTTGCGTTATAAAATCATCATTTGCTAATTAAAAATTGTAATCGTGATGTAGTAATATGTGATCTATTAAGGAACATAAAGACTTCATTAAGCTAAATGTAAATCAATTCCATACTTAAAAGTTTAGTTATATGGAACCAGCTTTTATCTGTTTTGTTATTCCAAACCAGCCCAACTTTCTAACTTCAAAAAATAACCCCTACCGCTTGAGACAAGGGCCTTAAAACGAGATACTTTCAAAAAATCCCTTTGAATTTTAAAACAAAAAAAGCGATCAATTTTGTACTGAACCCATTCATCCGTTCAATCCAAGAAATCATAGCCTTTGTTTTGCAAAAGAGAAATTATTGTTTCTTCGACGATTTTTTCATGAATCATTTTTCATCTCCCCCTTTAATCAGCCAATGCCCAGTACGTCTTGTTCCTTTTCGCTCGATGAAGCCGGTTTGTTTCAACTGCACTAAGTTTTTCTTTACAGATGAAAGACTCATATTGATTGCCTTTGCAAATTCTTCGGCTCGAGCGTATGGGTTGTCTTTTATCGCTGAGAGAAGAGCTTTTTGCCCAATCGACAGTGTATTCCGCACATTTTGCCCTTGTGAAGATATGACCCAGGTCGGAGTAAAGGCGAAAGGAATCGTTACTTGTATGAAATGCTCTCTGATATCGATAGATGATCTTCCGTATTTGGATACAATGGTAGGGATTCCGTGGCCCGTCTGCTCTGCATAGTCCAAAGAACTGAATATTGACCATAATACTTTATTCACAGGTTTTGACGTTCCTGAATAAAAGTCCTGTTGGGTCATTCCGTAAGGAAGACCGCCTGTGGATATAATTTCAATTCGGTCACTATAGATGTATACGGCAGGAGGGACCATATCCATCCAAAGATTATGAACACAGGCGTTTTTCCAAGCTTCTTCAAAAGCCTCCCGGTCAAATAGATTCGTTTCTTTTCTTGCACCGGTTCCCAAAATCACATTTGTCTCATTCAAGGCGTCGACATATTCCATGGACTGTTTTAAGGCTAGTACCAGGCATTGATTGCCGAATTCCTTTCTCTGAGCCATGGAAGTCTTATCGCGCCCTAAGAAACGGACGACTTTCACAGAAACGTCCGATTGATCCGACAAAAGGAACGCCATGAGATTGAAATCTCCATCATCATTTCTTAGACCTTTGCTCTTTTCCAAAGACTCGAGAGACAAAACATGATATCCCTTTCCAACCAAAAGAGACGTGAGCTGATCAAATGTGAGATCCTGCCGAACTGATTTGATATCGGAAATAAAATCAACGCCAGAATCAATAAACATGGAACGGAGAGCGCTTCTATTGATTTTCTTGTCCTCGTCCGCAGATCTCACGAGATATTGGCCATAGGCAGAGTAGGGAATGTCTTTTCCGTTCACTTCGATTTTAATTACCTTCAGATTATCTTTAGTTCCATCAAGCAAGGTGATTGTTGGTAGCACCGCAGGTTCGATATTGGTAGAGATTCCCTGTGAAATATCTCTCAGGGTATTGCTGCCAATTTGTTGTCCGATGGCATCCCCATTGTCTTTGACACCGAAATAAAGCACACAATGTTGGTTTTTATTCAGCATCGAAGCAATAGAACGTATACCCTCTTTCAACTCGCTGGTGCTTTCTTTGAATTCGATGGTTTCACATTCTTTCCCTAAATTCATACTATCTCCTTGTTTGTCTTCGCATATTATACATAAAAAGGACAATTAGTTCAATGATTAGTTCAATGATTAGTTCAATGATTAGTTCAATCAGAAGTTCATTTATAGTTCTATCCAATACAAATTATTGAGGAAGATAATTGACACTATAGGAAGTGTGGACGATTTGATTGAAAATCTCATTAAAACTCAAAAAAAAATCAACACGCTATTGGTACACATGCCAAAGAAATGCAAACTTAGTTTTTATAATCCAAAGATAATAAAACCTGGGTTACAGCCGTTTGATAATCAAAAGATATATCTTAATACTGCTTCAGTTGATGGAACAACTACTATAGATTGTTCTTATCTAGTTTCAAACGAAAAAACTTTCTAGAGCAAACATGCAGCTTGTTTTGAACTTCGTTTGATCTGCAAGAATGAAGGGAAGCTTTAAAGTCATATTCATGAACGAAGTCGATGTTACCTTACTCACAAGATGCATTCTTTCTACAGGATTCATTGGATTACAGGAAACTTCTTTATTGCCTGCTTCTTTTATTTATTCAGTTTTCTTATCAAAAGAATTCCGCGATGAAAAGGATAGAAATTCAACAGGCACAACGATGTCATCCATCAATAACAAAGATTTTCTTGATTTGCTTGTCCCTTATCTTACAGGGGATGAAATGAAACAATTTGATTTAAAAGCTCGCCCTTTATTATTACAATTTTCATCCGTGCGTGCGAAGATAATGAGATTAAAGGCTTTAAAAGCCATTCTTTTAAGAAAATATTTCTAATTTCTGAGAAATCTTAACGGATTTTTTAATTATATCCGCGTTTTACGGGATTTCCGGGCAATTCATGAAGGACAAACCAGTCCTTAAATCGCTTCTTTAGGTAGTAATGAAAAACGAACCCGTACGACGTAATAGCGTACGAGTTCGAATTATAGTCGAATGGTGACCCAAACGGGATTCGAACCCATGAATAATGCCTTGAGAGGGCACCGAGTTAAACCGCTTCTCCACTGGGCCAGCGATAAACTATTTAATCATAATTGCTTTTTTATTTCAACTGGTTTTTATCGCTTTCTTCATCATAGTCAGGATTGCTATCTTCTTTTTTAGCACGAGGAAAAGTTTTCTCGTATGTTTCCTTCATATTTTCATAAGCGACATGAGTATAAATGGATGTAGTTTCAATAGAAGAATGACCCAATAATTCTTGTATCGTTCTTAAATCCGCACCTCTATTTAACATCTTAGTAGCAAAAGAATGTCGAAGCATATGGGGATGAATTTTTCCATACAATCCTGTTTTAGCTTCGATTTCATCCAATATATATTCCAGCCCTCTAACAGTCATCTTATTTCCTTGGAAGTTCAAAAATATATATTTAGTGTCTTCTTTTAACAAGTCCTTTCTAAGACCATTTATATAATTAAGCATTGATTCCTTAGCTGAATTAGTGAAAGGAACTAGTCTATCCTTGTTTCCTTTTCCTGACACCTTCATTATCCTGTTGTCGAAGTCAACTTGATTGAATGTCAGATTGACAACTTCACTAGCCCTAAGACCAGAAGCAAACATTAACATTAACAAAGCTTGATCACGATCTTTCAATTTATCAGTTCTTTTTTCATTTGCAGTTAATAAAGCATCTATTTCTTTTTCAGAAAAGAAATCAGGTAAAGCATGAGTTGCTTTAGGAGAATGAATATACTCAAATGGATCTGAATCTACTTTCTTTTGAAGATACATCCAAGCATAGAAAGATTTCAAAGAAGACATCTTTCTTTTTATAGATCTCTTTCCTATCTGTCTTTCAGTTAAATCTAAAATCCAAGATTTAACATCGTCGACTTTAATATCTTTGAATATCTTACCTAAGCCTCTAATAAATTTTGTGAAATCACAAATATCGAAAGAATAAGAGCTAACTGTATTGGATGAATACCTTCTTACATTCAAAAGATATTCTTGAAATTCAGAAAGTTCTTTTGAATTACCATCTTCTATTATATATGAAGATTTTTCTTTACCCATTCATCTAATTTTCCTAACGATTCATCTCTCAATAATTGATGATCTTTACGGCTATGTGTCGTTGCTATAATTCCAAAGGTAGCATTCATCGGTGCAAAATGATTTGGTGAAGACATAACCAAATAATTAGCTAAGCTTCCCATCAAAGTTTTTACAGGAATATATTCCACTTTATCATTTGATAATCTTTGATAAACATAACAAGCAGCTAATAAACCCATAGCTGCACTTTCACAGTACCCTTCTACTCCACTCAATTGACCAGCTATATAAATATTAGGATCATTCTTCAAGCGAAGTGTTCTATCCAAACAAGAAGGAGCATTAACATATGTATTTCTATGCATAAGACCAAATCTAGCATATTTAGCATTTTCTAATCCAGGAATAAGGCCAAAGACTCTCTTTTGCTCTGGGAAAGTTAAATTTGTTTGAAATCCAACAGGACTATAAAGGCTTCCTGCCACATCATCTTGTCTCAACTGAACTACAGCATATGTATCAGGTGGACAATTGAGTCCAACTGTTTTTAAAGGACCATATCTAAGAGTCATAGGTCCTCTTTTAGCCATCACTTCCAAAGGCAAACAACCTTCAAAATGGTCGAAGTCATGCAATATAGCTCTTTGAGCATTGATCAATTCATTATTGAATTTCTCATATTGCTCCTTGCTCATAGGAATATTCAAATACTTTCCTTCACCTTTTCCGTATCTAGATCCTTCAAACATCCTTGAAGTATCGATGGAAGATTTAAATATTAAAGGAGCTGCAGCATCAAAGAAAGAAAGCATAGATTTTCCAATCTTTTCAGCTAAGAAATTTGATAATCCATCCGAAGTCAAAGGCCCAGTACATACTATTGTTAATATTCCATCATCTGGAATAGATTGAACATCTTCATCGACAATCTCTATATTCTTATTAGACTTAATAGCATCAGTTATATATTTGCTAAAAACATCTCTGTCTACTGCTAAATCTTGACCAGAGGGAACCTTTGCTATTTTGCTAGCTTCAATGACAACACTTCCTAATCTTTCCATCTCACCTTTAAGTATTCCAGGGGCAGAAAGAGGATCTTCTGATTTTAAAGAATTCGAGCAAACAAGTTCAGCGAGGTGATCTTTATCGTGATGAGCCTTGCTCAATTTAGAAGGCTTCATATCGATGAGCTTTACTTTTATTCCTAAACGTGCCAAAAGGAGGCTGGCCTCACTTCCGGCCAAACCTCCTCCGATGACACGAACATATGATTTATCGATGTTCATCGCCATATCTATTTTTATTCCTCTTCTTTTTTAGCTTTCTTTGTCTTTTGAATATATCTACAACTTGGATAATTAGAGCAAGCTATAAACTCACCAAATCTTCCATGCTTAGAGATCAATTTACCTTTGTGACACTTAGGACATTCGGGTGCATCTTCAGGAATAACAACTTGTTTTTTAGCTTTTTCTTCCTGGCCTTCTATATATTTACACTTGGGATATGAAGAACAACCAATGAATTCTTTTCCTCCATAACCTTTACGTTTTACCAAAGGAGAGCCACATTTAGGGCAAATCTTTCCTTCGACAATCTCAGGTTTTTCCTTTTGAATAAACTTACATGTAGGATAATTTGAGCAAGCGACAAATTGGCCATACCTTCCTTTTCTAATAACTAAATCCGCTCCACAGTTAGGGCATTTCTCGCCTGTCTTAACATCAGGAAGCTTCTCCATATCTTTTTCAGCTTTATCCATACAAGTGGAGAAGTCAGAGTAGAATGAAGTCAACAAATCATGTCTAGATGAATTTCCTTCACTGATAGCATCAAGTTTGTCTTCCATATCAGCTGTATATTTAGCATCCATAAATTGAGGGAAGAAATCTTCAAGCTTCTTGACTGTCAACTCTCCTTGCTCAGTAGGAGAAAGAACACCTTTTTCAACTGTGACATATCCTCTTTCTTCCAAGGTTGAAATCGTAGAAGAATAAGTTGAAGGTCTTCCAATTCCTTTCTCTTCCATCAATTTAACAATTTTAGCTTCGGTGTATCTAGCCGGAGCCTTGGTAAAGTGTTGAGTCTTAGAGATCTTATTACAAGCTATAGTATCTCCTTCCTTCAAACTAGAGAAATCTATGGCTTTAGCAGTCTTACTCTCATATTGTCCATAAACCTTTGAATAACCTTCAAACTGTGTAGTAACTGAATCCGTCGAGAAAATATATCCGTTTCCATTCAATTTCAAAGTGACTAGCTTTTCAATTCTTGGAGCCATTAAAGAAGCTATTGCTCTGTTATAAATCAAAGAATAAACATTATATTCATCCTTAGACAAATATGGTTTAACTCTCTCAGGTGTCATATTTACATCAGTAGGACGAATGGCTTCATGAGCATCTTGAACCATTTCGGATTTTTTTGATGTTACATGAGCATGTCCGACAAATGAAGCACCATATTTTTCTTTGATGAATCCTTCGCCTGCAGCTATGAATTCAGGTGCCAAACGATTGGCATCAGTACGCATATAAGTGATTAAACCCACAGCATTTCCTTCGATTTCCTTACCTTCGTAAAGATGCTGAGCAATCAATTGAGTCTTCTTTGTAGAATAACGGAATTGGTTAAACGACTCTTGTTGCATAGTTGAGGTTGTAAAAGCAGGCTTAGGCTCTCTACTTCTAGAAGATTCTGCAATAGAATTAATGATGAAGTCTTTAGGTAAAGCAGCTTCTATAGCATCGGCTTGCTCTTGATTTGTAATCTTGACAGGCTTGTCTTGATAAGAACTCAAATTAGCTTCTAAGTTCTTAGGCCCAAAAGAACCTGCAATCTCCCAGTACTCTTCCGGCTTAAAGTTTCTAATTTCGTTCTCTCGATCGACGATAAATCTAAGAGTTACAGATTGAACTCTTCCAGCTGAACGAGATTTAATCTTCTTATGAAGAAGATAGGAAAGACGAAATCCCATGATTCTATCAATAATACGTCTTGTCTCTTGTGATTCGACCAAGCTCATATTTATCAATCCAGGATTTTGGCTAGCTAATTTTATAGCGTTTTTTGTGATTTCGTGGAACTGCCAACGAGGTGTGGATTCCACGGGAAGTTTAAATTCATTTGCTAAATGCCAAGCTATAGCTTCTCCTTCGCGGTCAGGGTCGGTTGCCAATATGACTTCATCTGACTTGCTAATAGCTTTTTTCAATTCTTTGACTACTTCTACCTTGTCTGGCTGAACTACATAAGTTGGCTTGAAATCATTCTTTACGTCTACTCCTAAACCACCAGGACCGGTGGTGGCAAGGTCTGAAATATGACCGACACAAGCCATAACTTTATAGTCAGGTCCTAAAAATTTACCTATTGTTTTTGATTTTGTTGGAGACTCAACAATCACTAGTTTCATAAGTTATCCCCCTAAAAAGTCTACCTATTATTTAAATATAAGCCCCTTTAGTCAAGAGGTAATTTTTCATATATCATCCTTAATACCTATAAGGTATTAGAAATTTTTATTAAATTTCATTTACCAACAAATCTGCTATATCTTGTCCACAAAGGACAGGATTTGCTCCATCTCTTATCAACTTATTAGTCAATTGTTTTTCTGCTCTTATATCTCTAGGGACAGCCATTATCGTTTTTCCTTGATCTATTCCATAACCGACAGAAATGGAAGTTCCACTTCTTTCATCACCTTCTATGACTAATATCGCATCACATATCCCGCTAATCAATCTATTACGCATCGGAAAATGTTTACTCTCTGGGGGCTCTAAGCAAGGGTATTCACTCAAAAGTAATCCATTATTCGTTTTACAATAGTCATAGATATCTTTTGATGACAAAGGATAAACTGATTCAATTCCAGCACCTGATACACCGATGACTTTTCCACCTTTATTCATCGCTTGTCTCATCGCAATACTATCTATTCCCATAGCACAGCCTGATACTATAACGATATCAGGCATTATATCCAACAATTCATTTATAAGTTTTTTGCAGATATAATCTCCATATTGACTTACTTTCCTAGACCCTATCACTGCTAAAATCTTTGGACTTGATAATAGTTTCTTATTTCCATGTGTATATACACAAAGAGGTGGATTGACAATATGATTCCATTTGTCGGGATAGTCTTGATCCTTGAACAGTATTAAATCTCCTTTAACCTTACTATAGCATTGATATATTTCTTCAGGATTAACCTCTTTTTTATCTTTCATCTCTTTCAATATTCCAGACCAATCTCCTTTTTCTCTCATCGATAAAGCTAACAAAAATTCATTACGCATTAAAAATCTCCTCTCATAAGAAATGAGAAGGAGATTGTCGTTTTCATAAGTGAATTCTAAATTTATTGATGATAGCCTTTCTTTTCCAAAGCTAATTTAACTGGTTTATAACTTTCTCTATAGAGCCCTTTTATAACACCGTTAGACATCAGCACTTCCATATGAGCTTTGGTAGGATAACCTTTATGTTTTTTAAAAAGATATTCTGGATATTGTTTATCCAATTCTTCCATATAATGATCTCTAGTTACTTTAGCCAAGATTGAAGCAGCTGCAACACATTGAGAAGTAGCATCTCCTTTAGGAATTGCTAAAACTGGAATATCAGTATGAAGTTTCATATAGTCTGTAACTATATAATCGACATTCAATTGTTTTTTAATATCTTCTAGACATAATTCCATTCCTAATCTAGAAGCTTCCAAAATATTAATCTCATCTATTTTTTCTGGACTTATAAGTTGAACGCTATATGCCAAAGCTACTCTTTTTATCTCTTCAAACGCTTTTTCTCTTTCTTTGGGAGTAAGTTTTTTTGAATCATCTATAAAAGGAAAATAATAATCTCTGGGTAGGACACATCCACCACATGCTACAGGTCCACAAAGTGGACCTCTTCCAGCTTCGTCAAATCCAGCTATATTAACCACATTGTTTTTAATTCTTATATCTTCATCAAATTGTTCTAAAGAATGTCTATCCTTGTTCATCTAAAGTGATTCCTCCTAGCTTCCCGTCCTTGAATTCCTGAAGCAAGCAATGAAGTGCTCTATCTATATCAGGTCTATCCTTAGATAGAATAAATCCTCTTTTGTCAGCTAAATCTATCAAAGCTTGTGTGGGATTAAGTGATTGAGGTATTCCATAACGTTTCTCAAATGCATCAGGATAAAGCTTTGAGAGCATCTCCAATAATTTTTTAGCCAAATAATCATGAGGCAAAATATCGTCTTTCACAGAGCCTAACAAGGCTAGTTTTATCATGCTGTCCCTATCGTGAACATTCGGCTCTAGAATTCCCGGAGTATCATAGAGCCAAATCCTTGGTGTTGCCCTAAACATAGTTGTCTTCCTAGTCTTACCAGGGACATTCTCAGTTGCTGCTCTATTCTTTCCACCTAAAACATTGATTGTTGTGCTCTTTCCGACATTTGGAATTCCTAAAACCAAACACTTAACTGGTGGAAGTGGAAGATTGAGTTTGATAAATTTATTATCTCTTGAAGTTCTAATTCTACCCAATTCATTTTTTACCCTACTAGCTTCCTTGGGGTTCTTCAAATTGGCATCAAATGCTAAATAGCCTTTATTATTGAAATATTCAATAAATTCTTTAGTTTTAATCGGATCTGCTAGATCTCTTTTACTCAATAGTATGACTTTGGGCTTATCACCGATTATTTTTTCTAGTCCATATGGAAAAGATGCTAAAGGAGCTCTGCTATCCAAGATTAAAATAGCTGCATCTGCATTATGAACTGTATCCTTAATTTGATACAGAGCTTTGTTCATATGACCAGGAAAATAATTAATGGCAGGTTCTTTTTCTATAGGTTCCATAAAATCTTTATTTTATCTTTACAATTATAATTGCATTATTCATTGTTAATACGCTAAAACCAAACAAACATTTTTAATATTGCTTTAAAATGTTATTAATACGCCAAGAAAAGCTGAAAGAAAAGGAGCAAAGATTATGGAAGAAGAGAAAGTTAGAATTCAAGATGACTTGTATGAAGCTGTTAACGGCGAATGGATTGCCAAAGCTGAAATCCCTGCTGATCGCACATCAGTAGGTGGATTTGCTGACCTCGACATCGGTGTCGAAAAGACCTTGATGAATGATTTTAAAGAGATGGCTAACGGAACTAAGAAGATTCCTAACCATTACATTCGTTCTGCTATCGATTTGTACAAAGTCGCATTAGACTTTGATAGAAGAGATAAAGAAGGATTAGAGCCAGTTCAAAAAGATCTCGATAAAATATTAGCTTTGAAAGATATAAACGATTTAAATGAGCATTCCGCTGAGTTATTCAAGGATGACATATTACTTCCTTTCAACATGGGTGTCGAAGCCGATATGAAGAACACTAAGAAGCACTCCATCTTGATCACTGGTCCTTCTACAATTTTGCCCGACACAACCTACTATGCCGATGACAATCCACAAGGGCCTCAGCTCATCGGCATGTGGTCTACTATGGCCAAACAAATTTTAGCAAAGACAAATTTATCAGAAGAAGATCAAGCTAAGTTCTTAGATGATACTTTGGCTTACGATAAATTAATTGCTGCTAGAGTAAAGAGCCAAGAGGAATGGGCCGACTATCCTGCAATGTACAATCCCATGCTCGCAACTGTCGTCGCCAAGAAGACCGGAGCATTTGCGTTTAAAAAGTTCTTATTTGATGTCTTTGGATTCAATCCTCAAACAGTCATCGTCGCCGATCCTCGTTTCTTCAATGAATTTGCAGGATTATTCAACGAAAATACATTTGAATTGTTCAAGCATTGGGCTTATGTAAAGACATTATTGTCTGCCACCAGCTACCTTTCTGATGAATTGAGAATTCTCGGTGGAAGCTATGGCCGTGCATTGTCCGGACAAAGAGAGGCTGCTTCGAAAGAAAAAGCAGCATATCGTTTAGCTTCAGATAAGATCTTCTCCGAACCCGTAGGAATCTACTACGGACGTACTTATTTTGGAAGAAAAGCTAAGAAAGATACAATTTCAATTGTTAAGGAAGTAATCGCAACTTATAAGAAACGCTTAGCCACTAACACCATTCTTTCCCCAGCCACAAGAGAAAGAGCAATCTTGAAGTTATCTAAGATCGTCATCAAGATGGGTTATCCCGATAAGCCTGGAAAGATCTACGACAAGTTTGTCGTAGACACTTCTAAGTCCTTATACGACATTCTTAAAGATATATCTAAAGCTAAAATCGCCTATAGCATTCAAGACATCGAAAGACCTGTCGATAGAAATGAATGGCCTATGCCTGGACATATGGTCAACGCCTGCTACAACCCTTATGTCAACGATATAACATTCCCTGCAGCAATTCTCCAAGCTCCTTTCTATTCATTGAATCAAACCAAGGCTCAAAACTTAGGTGGAATAGGAACTGTAATAGGCCATGAAATCTCTCACGCATTCGACAACAATGGTGCTCAATGCGATGAAAGAGGAAACCTTAACAACTGGTGGACCGATGAAGATTTCAAGAAGTTCAAAGAATTGACCCAAAAGATGATTGAAGAATTCGATGGAATTGAAATGGAAGGTGGAAAGGTCAATGGAAAGTTGATCGTATCTGAAAACATTGCTGATAATGGTGGTGTCGGATGCGCACTCGAAATCGAATCTCATGAAGAGCATCCAGATTATCAATCATTCTTCAAACAATTTGGTAGGATTTGGGGATCTAAGATGCGTCCCGAATATGAGAAGCTCTTGCTTTCTATCGATGTTCACGCACCTCATAAGCTCCGTGCAAACATTCAGCCTAGAAACTTTGCTGAATGGTACGAGGCCTTCGATGTCAAGCCTACCGACAAGATGTATATCGAACCTAGCAAGCGTATAACCATTTGGTAATTTAGTCGATTGAGTAAAACAGTAGAGGGATTCCTCTACTTTTTTGTTTATCTATAATCCTACAGAATGTACTAAAGCATCATACTTTATGTATCTATTTAATCACTTTCCAAACACCAACTTTGTTAGAACCTTCTCTTTTTATATATTCTTTCTTTAGAAGATTGTTCCTATTAGAAAGCAATTCAGCTAATTGATTACACTCTCCGTTTCCCATTAAAAGATTGTAATTAATTGCAAAAGATTGATCATTTATATGAAAGTCTTTGGTTGATAAAGCAAGCTTTAAAGACGTAAAAGTAATGTCTACATAAGAAGCAGGTCTTCTAGTAATGAAATCTTAGATGACTCGAATCTTTCCTTATATCTCGTTTCAATTTTCTTTTTTTACAGAAAAATAGTAAAATCAAATCATTATGAATAAAATAGAGACCATTACTAAGAAAGTAAGCAAGGAGATAATAAGTTGTATCGTCCTTATAGGATGTATCTTTGCTATAAGTTATGTTTTCTTTAACAATGGAATGCCAAATGGTGATGACATACATTTCCATCTATCTGAAATTTATGACGTTTACAATGCCGCAATCAATGGTTTGAACCCATTCGGTCCAAATACGATAGCAATGGGAAACGTAGCATACAATGCACATATGTTCTATGCTCCTTTACCGCATTTATTTGCTGGCGAATTGATGTACTTATTTCACAACATAGGAATGACAGCTGTAGTAGCTATGAAAACTACAGATATCATATTCATTGCAATCAGTGGTTTTTATTCTTATGCATTAGGTAAAAGAATGACTAAGAGCAATATAGGCGGGCTCATTTTAGGAATAGCCTATATCTTCCATCCATATCGAATCTTTTGCATGATATGTAGGTGTGCATTCTCTGAATCGATTGCGATATCGTTTATACCTGTAATATTCTATGGTGTCTATAGTCTATTAAACGAAAAAGAAATAAGAATTTGGCACTATATATCCACTATAGTAGGTGTTACTGGAATCGTTCTTTCTCATCCTTTCACAGCATTAGTGACTTGCTTATTTGCAATACTTTATATGTTGTTCAACATAAAGAAACTTTATTTCTTTATTAAAGATTGGAAAAAAGATATTTATGCATGCGTATCTATAGTTTTAATAGTCTTATTCGTACTTCCTTATTTGCTTCCTATGTTAGAAGCTACCAAAAGTGACTTATACATAGTCTGCGATGGTGAAGTAATGTGGACAAACTTAAAACATATTCAAGATAGCATAGCCTCAACAAATTCATTCAGTGGACTTCTTCACTTGGATTGGATTTCAGGTCAACTATATTACAACCTATGGAATCCATTAGAAACTGTCGATTCATACGAGTATTCAATAGCATTCTATCTATTTGCAATAGGATTAGTTATCACAGCTGACGAGCTATTAGATTTAACATTCTTGAATAAGAAATCAACACTATTGATTGAATTTTTTGTATTAGTTCTAGTTTCAAATCTTGTCTACCAGCCTTTTGAAATGTGTATTGCTATGTTTGTTTTCTATGTCACCTTTGCTTACTACAAAGTCACAGGCGGAAGAAGAAATTTAATTGTGGATGATGAAACAAAGCCAATCAAATTATTTAAAGATATTGATTTGTATTATGCCATCATATCGATAGTATTATTAGGATTGCTTCTCTATGTTCCAGAAGTATGGTCAATCCTTCCATCGATTATGTACAATGCACAGTTTGCTTGGCGCGTATGGTCATTATTCTATTTCATGTGTTTCTTCTTAGTCGGTGTATTGTTACGTTATCTAAAGAAAGTACCTGCTGTAACACCTGTTGCAATCGCTGGTGCAGCGTTACTGATTGGCGTAAGCCAGGCTTTACCAGAAAAAAGAAACGCATATGTCTATCAGCCTGATTCTATTTGGCAAAACGATAGTATGGAATATGATGGAGTGATGAAAGTTTGGGCTTTAGGTGCTCAAGATGAATACCTACCCAAAGTATTCAACGATTCGAGTTATAAGCCAGCGAAGTATTCGAATTCTTTGTATTACAAAGTACACAGTTCATTATGGAGTGGAAAGCCTAGACATGGAATAGATGAATACATCCAACCTGTATTTCTTGAAGGATCGGGTGAATTAAAAGTTACTAGAGTTAAAACACCAGAAGTCGATTTTCATGTCATCATCTCGACTGAAGAAGCTTTTATTCAAATCCCACAACTCTATTATGATGGATATGTCGTAGATATAGTCAAAGATGAAAATAATTTTTCTTTGAATTCAGAAACAACACCTGAATATGTGGACGGATTAGTAGCATTTAAAGTACCCGAAGGTGAGTATGACATTAAAGTTCACTACGAAGGAACCAAATCATTCAGAATAACGATATTCGGATTCTTTATAGGTGCCACTGGATTATTAGTACTAGCAGCAATAGATTTATTCTATTTCGGTCAAAGAAATAGAAAATATATTAACGATATCAATACTTTTGTTTCGGATAAATTCTAGATACGTTAATATAGAATTTATCATCTCCATAAAAAGGAAGATAAATGATATTGCCTTCTTTATTATATAAAGCTGGATAAAATCCTCTCAAATATGTTGGCACTCCATGTTTTTTCATACATAACCAACCATCTTTACACTCTAAATCAGTAGAAATCATATCGCCTTTTTTAACTGCTTTTATAAATACTGGAAATTTATTTATTTTATATAAAGATGGATTAGATAAATCCAAATGAATTGAATTGAAATCATAGATTCCAGGTCTATCGATTTCAAACGAATAACTATCATTTAATTCTATAGGTGATCCGAAATAAAATTCATCTTTATCCTTATATAAATATAATTCATCATTTAATTTCAAGGATTCAGTTCTATTTGACTTTAGAAATTCAAAGCAAATATTCATAGTTGATACGACCATATCATTGTCTTCTTTGCCTATTAAAATTTGTATTGCTTTATAAAGAAATCTTCTTTGTATATTGATAGATAATTTTCTATATTCTTTAAATTCATATCTATTCTTGTTTAAAAACTCATTAGCTTTTTCTATCTCTTCGTCATTCTTGATTGAATCCCTATTTCTTTGCTCTAGTGTTTTATCTACATTATCATCAGAAGATAAAACACTCATTCTCAATCTATCTCTAGATCTATTCCAGTTCTTGTTTGTGGGATCATCAAAATAAATGATGTCATTATCATTTAAATATTTAATAATATCTGATTTTTTTATTGGAAGAAGTGGCCTATAAACACTTATTCCATAAAGAATAGATATAGATTTCAATCCCAATTCATCTGTTATAGATCCTCTACTCTTTTGAAAAAGATATGTTTCAGCATCATCATTAGCATGATGAGCTACCAACACTCCTCTAAGGTTTTCTTTTAATACTATATCTTTAAAAAACTTATATCTTATATCCCTGGCTCTGGCTTCAAAATTAGATTCTTTCCACGATAAATACACATCTTTTCTAAAGAATTGTATGTTTTTATCCCTAATAAAATCTAAAACAATCTTTTCTTCTTCAGGTGTGTATTCAGAATCGTGGTAATCTACATAAGCGACATAAATATTACCATCATAAAAATAATTTAAAGCTTGCATCAACAAAAACGTCGAGTCACCACCACCAGAATAGGCAATCAAAACTTTATCGGATTTATTCAATCCTAAAGACTCGACTCTTTTATCAAATGAGAAGTTACTTTTTTCCATTACCGCTTCCTAAATCATCTGGGAACTTATACATAGAAGCTGCATCAGACAAGTTGCAAAAGCTCTTTGTCATCATAACTGTCACTTTGGTAACTTCACCACTAGTAGATGAGATCTCAATCTCATCACCTATCTTTATATCGGTGGAAGGTTTGGCTACTTTGCCATTTACCTTTACATAACCAGCATCGATATAATCCTTCGCCATCGTTCTTCTTTTAATTAAATGGCTTACTTTTAAATATTTATCTAAACGCATTCCCATAGAAAAAACTAATCCTTTGATTTTATTGGAAAATTTTTACTTTTACCGCACTAATTATATATTCATTATTATAATTTTTGTTTCAAAAAATATGGAGATAATCTAAAATCGAGTAGCTTTGATAGAGGATCTAATAATATGGCTACTTTACTTTTAATAATTATCTATATCACTTTCATTTCATTAGGATTACCAGATTCAATGCTTGGAAGTTCATTCCCAGCTATAGCTGATAATTTAAACCTTTCATCTGATTTAGCCGGATATATAGGAATAGTAGTGTCTATATGTACTATCATATCCTCATTATGTTCATCGTATTTGATAAGAAAGTTTTCGACTAAAATAGTCGTATCTGTATCAGTAGTTCTCACTGCTATCGCTCTATTATTATTCTCCTTTGTTAAAGAAGGATATGGTTGGGCCTTCTTCTTGATTGCAATTCCATTAGGGTTAGGAGCGGGAGCTATAGACTCAGCCTTAAACAACTATGTAGCTTTACATTACAAAGCTATTCATATGAATTGGCTCCACGCATTTTGGGGGATAGGAGCTTCTATAGGTCCTTTAATCATAGGAGCTTTCATAGATGCAAATAATCAATCTAGAGGATGGAATTATGGTGTTCTAACCATAGCATGTATTCAATTAGGTATATCGATACTCTTATTTGCAACTTTACCATTATGGAACAAAGTGATGGAAAAGAATAAGAAGGATGAAACTGAAAAAGAGAAGAAAGAAGCTGAAGAAGCAATAAAAAGATCGACAATATTGAAAGATCCTATCTTCTATTTAACAGTCATAGGATTCTTCTGTTACTGTGCTTTAGAATCTTCTACCGGTCTTTGGGTTGGAAGCTTCTTCAATAAAAATATGGGTTCGACAACTGATGAAGCTGCTATGTTGACTTCGACATTCTATATAGGAATAACAGTAGGAAGATTGATTTGTGGTCCTCTATCGTTGAAGATGAATGAAAAACAGATGATAAGAATGGGAGAGTCCATAATTCTATTAGGAATTGTTTTAACTCTGATTCAAGTAAACAAATACATTCCAATGGTCGGATTTGTAATTGTAGGATTAGGATGTGCACCTATTTATCCAGCAATCATAAGATCTACACCATATAGATTTTCTAAAGCTGGATCACAAAGTGCAATGGGATTAGAAATGGCTTCAGCATATGTCGGAAATCTATCTATGCCACCTCTTATCGGCTTGATAGCAAGATCGATAGGAGATAATTATTCTATTCTTCCTTATTTCATGATTGGATTTGCTACTCTGATGATAATATGTCATGAAACTATTAATGAAAAGACTAGAAGAAGAGACAAGAAACTCTCATCTGAAGAATTGAAAAGATATCAAGCTTATTAGGTTTATAAAGTATCTCTATAAAACAAAAAGAATAAATGATGATTTAGTTTTATAATTTATTAAAGGGATACTTTTTTATGCCATCATATGATGTAGTAATAGTCGGAGCTGGTCCATGTGGATACATGGCAGCTTATAAGTTGATTAGTGAAGATTCAAATTTAAAGATCATCATTTTAGACCAAGGAGAGGATATCTTTGATAGACCTGTCCCTGGAGTTAAAAGAGATTCATCAAAGCCTAAAAAGAAAATAGGCAAATATGACATCACTAGAGGATTTGGTGGTGCCGGTGCTTTTTCTGATGGGAAATTTAATGTAACCACTCAATTCGGAGGTTGGTTAGGAGATTATATCGGAGATAACGAAGTTCTATCTCTCATCAATTATTGTGATGAAGTCAATTTAGGATTTGGTGCTACAAAAGAGATAACAAATCCTTATACGGATGAAGTCAGATTGATTGAGCAACGTGCAATCGGAGCAGGACTTTTATTGCTCAGAGCATCGGTGAGACATTTAGGAACTGATGGAAATTACCATATATTAACTGAGATTAGGAAATATCTTGAAAGCAAAGGTGTCGAATTCAAATTCGAAGTCAAAGTAACTGATATAGAAGTAAATGACAAAGACGAAATTCAAGGTGTTATCTTAGAAGACAACTCTAAAATTGAAGGAAAGAATGTCATTATGGGCGTAGGTAGAGAAGGAGCTACATTCCTCTCACAGATGCTCAATAATCACGGTGTTAGAACTTTGAACAATAGAGTCGATATAGGAGTTAGAGTCGAAACTACTAATGTCGTAATGCAGGATATCAACAAGAATCTTTATGAAGGAAAATTCTTGTTCCACACAACCCAAGGAACTATCGTAAGAACATTCTGCTCTAACCCTTCTGGTCATGTCGTCATGGAAAATGAGGATGGTGTCATTTTAGCTAATGGTCATTCCTATGCCAATCCAAAATTAGGAAGTCAAAACACAAACTTTGCCTTATTGGTCTCTCATGAATTCAGCGAGCCTTTCAAGGATCCTAACCAATTTGCCAAAGACGTTGCAAGCTTAGCTAATAGATTGGCTTGTGGAAAAGTCATACTTCAAAGATATGGTGATTTAAAGAACGGCAGGAGAAGCACACCTAAGAGAATCAAAGAAGGCTTTGTCGAGCCCACTTTGAAGGATGCAGTACCTGGAGACTTGTCTCTTTGCATGCCATACAAGACTTTAAAGTCAATTATAGAGATGATCGAAGCTTTGAATTATGTAACGCCTGGCATCGCAAATGAACATACTCTTCTGTATGGTGTTGAAGCTAAGTTCTATTCCGATAGACCAGAAGTAAACAATAACTTAGAGACAAAGAAGATATCCAATCTCTATTGTGGTGGTGATGGAGCTGGTATTACAAGAGGTCTTGCTCAAGCTTCAGCCAGCGGTGTTTTGATCGCTGAAGATATCTTGAGAAAATATTTGAAATAAAAACGATATTTTTTACTTTTTACCGACTTTAGTTTATTAAAATTTCGAATGGATTTTATAGTAAAAAATGACTATAAAATTCATTCTTTTTTCTTTGGTTTGAAAGAGATTCCATAAGTAGTTTTTATATATCTCATTTATAATACTTTGTGCGTCGAGATTGAAATCTTGATTGAAAGGAAGAACATATGGAAGAAAAAGAACAATCTAAATCTTCCGAGAAATTGATGAAAGAGAAGGCCAAAGAAGAAAAAGCTCTTCAAAAAGACCCAAACTATCAAAAGTCTCTCGTTGAGAAGAAGTTTTTAGATGGATTCGATGCTTCACAAGAAACCATCGAAGATGTCAAAGCTAAGTTCAAAGTTGATCCCGAAATTGGATTGACCGAAGAAGAAGCTCAAAAACGTTTGAACGCTTATGGTCCTAACAAGCTAATAGAAGCTAAAAAAGAGACCGTAATGCAAATGTTCTTAGGGGAATTCAAAGACCCATTGGTCTTGATTCTCTTAGTTGCAGCTGTCATCGATGCAGTGATTGCAATCATCAATGGAAATGAAATAGCCGACTGGGCAGAAGTTGCAGTCATCCTAGCTATCGTCATCTTGAATGCTGTAATCGGAACTGCCCAAGAAGCTAAAGCTGCTCAATCACTCGAAGCCTTAAAAAAGATGTCTTCACCTTCATGTACAGTTAGACGTGATGGAAAATTGAAGACTGTAAAGGCTACTGAAGTAGCATTGGGTGATGTCGTTATCCTCGAAGAAGGAACCATTACTCCTGCAGATGTTCGTTTGACAACATCAGTCAACTTAAAATCTGATGAAGCCTCTTTGACAGGTGAATCCGTTCCATCAGAGAAAGACTGCAATGCCTTATTAAAAGGCGATCATCCTGTCGGAGATGAATCCAACATCGCTCACTCTTCATGTCCTATTTCTTACGGACGTGGAGAAGGAATAGTCGTGGGTACTGGAATGAATACCCAAATAGGTAAGATTGCTTCCATGCTTCAAGAGAGCAATGAAGAAACTCCATTGCAAAAGAAGCTTGCTGAATTAGGAAAGATTCTCGGATTCATTTGTATCGGAATCGTCGTCGCAATGTTCATCGTTGGATTGCTCTGGTTGATTCCTTCTTTCATGAATGGAACATTCAAGCCTGAAGATATCATCAACTTGTTCACTGCTGCTATCGCTTTGGCTGTCGCAGCTGTTCCTGAAGGTTTACCTGCAGTCGTCACTATCGTCTTGGCCATGGGTATGTCCAAGATGGTCAAAGTCAACGCCATCGTAAGAAAGTTGCCTTCTGTCGAAACTTTAGGTGCTGTCACTTATGTTTGCTCTGATAAGACTGGAACCTTAACTCAAAATCGTATGACCATCAAAAAGGTCTACGCCAACAATCAAATCATCGATGCTGATAAAGTTGATATCCATAGTGAAGAATTCGAATTAGTCACCAAAGGAATGATGCTAGATTCCAATGCTTCTATCAATGGCGATAGATACGGAGATCCTACAGAAATCGCCTTATTGGATTTTGCACATCTATTCAATATTGAAAAAGAGGAGACTGAGAAGTCTTCTCTTCCCAGAATTGACGAAATGCCTTTCGATTCAGTCAGAAAGATGATGTCTACTATGCATGTCATCAAAGACATTCCTGAGAATGCCACTTTGAAGAAATATGAATTCAAAAACAGTGAAGCTGATGGAACCATCATCTTCACCAAAGGTGCTTTGGATTCAATTCTCTCTCATGCTAATAGAATCTTAATCAATGGTGAAGTCAGAGATATCACCGATGGTGATATAGCTAATATCAACAATGCCGCTAAAGAATTAGCACAACAAGCATTCCGTGTATTAGCCTTTGCAATCCATAATGGTGAGAAAATAAATGAGGATAACCTCATCTATGTCGGAATGGTCGCAATGATTGATCCTCCTCGTTTGGAGGCTAAGCCTGCCGTTGAAAAGCTACATCGTGCTGGAATTACTACAGTTATGATCACTGGTGACCATGCCGATACTGCATTAGCCATCGGAAGAGAGTTAGGAATTGCTACTTCTCCTGAGCAAACTATGACCGGTGCTGAAATAGATAAATGCACTCCTGAACAGCTTCAAGAGTTGGTCAAGACCAAGAGAATATTTGCTCGTGTTTCACCTGAGAACAAAGTCGAAATCGTCAAGGCTATCAAAGCTAACGGTGGAATCGCTGCTATGACAGGTGATGGTGTTAACGATGCTCCTTCATTAAAAGCCGCAGATGTCGGAATCGCTATGGGAATCACCGGAACTGATGTTGCAAAATCTGCTGCTGATATCGTCTTAGCCGATGATAACTTCGCTTCTATTGAAAAAGCTGTAGAAGAAGGTCGTGGTATTTATTCAAACATCAAAAAGACTATCTTCTTCTTGCTTTCATCCAACTTTGCTGAAATCTTGGTCATGTTCTTAGCTACATGTGCAAACATCATAGCTCCTATGACCGCTATGCAGTTGCTTTGGATCAACTTGATTACAGATTCACTACCCGCCATCGCCTTAGGACGTGATGACAAGGATCCTGATATCATGAACAATGCTCCTAGAAATCCAAAAGATGGAATTTTTGCTCATGGTGGATTCAAATTCAATATGTTCTACGGTTTCATCATCTTCATCATCGTCTTCGCAGCCTTCCTCATTCCTGTCATCTATGGAGTGACTCAATATAATTTGACTTGGAATCAAATGATGGCTTCAGAAAGCTTAAAAGAAGCTTTAATCGCCGGTAGAAATAAATCTATTTATGCTAATTGGAACGATGTATATAATGCATTGAATAATGGCACAAATTTGAATTCAATCTTATCAGCTGATGGAATTAAATCTATGGAGACATTCCTCAATGCCAACCCGATGTATGCTAGTGGAAACACCGGCACTGAATTAGATATTGGAGAAGCAATACATGCTATATCTTGCTTTGAGGATGCACGTACTATGGCTTTCACTACCTTAGGTCTTGCAGAACTCTTCCATATGATTGGAATGAGCAATATCAAGAAGTCATTCATCTATGTATTCAAGGGAACTAACTGGTTCTTCATCGTAGCCTTTGGATTCGGATTGATTCTTCAAATATTAGTCACTGAAGTTCCTGGACTTACCGATATCTTCCTCGGTCATAGCAACGGACTTGAGTGGTACAACTGGATGATCTGTGCCGCTTTAGGAATTGTTCCTCTAATCGTACACGAAATAGCTGTTCCTTTCCTTAGAAAAAGAGAAGTTATCTAATAATTAGAATAACTAAGATTAGCGAGGCTAAGCCTCGCTTTTCTTTTTTTGATTTTTACTTTTTCTATAATCGACGTATAATAATATATGTGAAGTTTCGTTTCACATTGGGGCTGTCTAGGTCTCGACAGGTGAGGAGGAACTTTAAGAGCAGCGGATTGGTCACCTAATGACCTTACACAAACACAAGTGCCAAGAAAAACGTGTCATTCTTCCGTCAGCCCTCTTTCCAAATGGCTGCTGCTTACTAATCTAGAATTAGTTACCAGTTTTGCCTAGGCATTAGTTCCTAGGCCACGGACGTGTCTTGAAGAACTCGGTGAGTTTTCTTCTTGTACGCGTAAACAGATTCACCTTATCTTTATACTTTTTCTTGCCAGTAGAAAGACGGACACAAAGACAGGGAGTCGAGTTTCCTTGGTCGACTGACACCATGAGATTCGACTGACAAGTCAGCCTAAGCTGTAGTGCTTGAAGCGGGGCCTCATTTGGACAGGGGTTCGAATCCCCTCAGCTCCACCAAATTGTAAGGAGACGAACAGCGTTCACATAATAGGAATATATTATGCGACATGTCACTTCGTTGTAAGGACAAAATTAGATATTGTCCGTAATAGAAAGAAGAAATAGTGGCGAAAGCTGCTATTTTTTTATTACTAAATAATATAAATTATATTTTGCTTTGCTATAATTGGTGATGAATATTAACGTAGTGGCATATTAAAATAAGGAGACAAACTTATATGAATGATATTTTTTCTATAGATAAATTTATTGAAGAGAAAGTCAAAGATATGTTTGATTTTGATTTTTGGATGCCTGATTTAACAAATAGACAAGGCAATAAATATAATGATAATCTTAAGGCTTTTCACTATATATTTTCTTTAGGAGAAGATGGAAAGACATATTTATGGAATGAGTACATTACTTGGAATTCTACTCTTTCTAATTTTTATGAAAAAGATTTTACAAAGGATGAACTAGATTTTTTTAGATTAATAGAAAAAACTAAACAAAATGCTATTAATAAATATGGATCTTTGTCTGAGGATATTAATATCAATAAACCTATAGAAACGAATCGTCTAATTTTAAAAGCATTTAATGAAGAAACTTCTAAATTATATGATGAATATTTTTATCAAAATAAAGATGAATTTGAAAATTATTATGGTTTGGAATATGGTGATTCAATTAAACATTGTTATATGAACGAAAAAACTTTAGGTTTTGCTATATTTCTTAAGAATAGTAATACACCTATAGGTAGTATTTGCTTTACGAATTTTAATAATGCTTTGTACAATGTTGAATATTTTGTTATAAAAGAATATAGAAGAAACGGATATGCTTTTGAAGCATTAAATGAACTTATAAATCAACTGAAATTAAAAAGTCTATTTGTATTGTCTGAAACTTTAAGACAGTGTGTATTTGATGTTGTTAATCCCGATATTAGATGCCTAAAAATTAAAACTAAAACAACAAATATTGGTTCACAAAAGCTTGCGGAGAAGGCTGGATTTACAAGATACGGAACTTTATTATTTTCTGGATGTTATAAGAATAAATATTATGATGAGGTTGTTTATTATCTTGTATTGAATGAAGATAGAAAGGCAAATTAAATTAATAATTACTTGTAAAAAAGTTTGACGTTTATAGTGCTGCTACAAATCATGTGTTGTTTCTTATATTTATCAGCTAATTGTAAATCAGACCAAACAAAAACGAATTTTATATAGTGTATAAAGGCAAGAAATCTTTAGTTATTTTTGGGGCTGTTTTTATTAGAACTTAGCATGCCAGTTAATTGACTAAGCACATCACCGCCGCCATTAATATTGATATTTCCAACTTTTTCACAAATTCTTTCAACATATTCTAGCTCTTTTAATTTGTAAAGAGTGGCATTTTCATCCATTAAACGTGCTGTATTAAGTAATGAACGAGTGGAAGCTACTTCTTCACGTCTAGTAATGACATTTGCTTGAGCGCGCTTTTCTGCGACTAAAACAGTATTCATAATGTCACGAATTTCGCCAGGTAAAATTATATCTTTAACAGATGCTTCATTTATGCTTAGATACAATTCTTTACCTTTCTCTTTAAGAGTATCTAATAAATATTTAGACATTTCCTTTTTTGAAGCGAGAATTTCATCAAATGTTTTTTCACCAATATAATCACGTAACGCTAATTGAACATATGTGTAAAGTTGATTTTTGTAGTCATTAATCTCAGTAATTACTTTAACATAATCAGTTACTTTATAATTAACAACGCAATTTATACGTAATGATACTTTATCATTGGTCAATAATTCTTGGCCAACAATATCCTGAGATACAACACAAGATTCTACAGGAATTACAGTAACGACATTGCTTCCTTTGGTGAAGAAATGTATGCCTGGTTCGAGTAATTTTACAAATTTGTGATTATAAAGTAGAACACCAATACTTTTTGAATTTATTTCAAATTTAGAAACATAAGGTGATAATGTTTGTTCAGCAAGTAGATATTTTGGAAAATCACTTGGAATTTCAGGAGTATTTAGATTAAGATGCAAAAATTGATGCTTATAATTCGCATTCCAAAAATAGTATTTGTTGGGTGTGAGGACACTCTCAAAAATACCATCAACTATGTGAACGACAATTTCTCCACTTTTTACCTCTACTTTTAAAGTTTCTTTCTGAAAATCGCTGTCACTATTAAAAATTTCTAAATTGCTGATATCATTAACTTTAATTGCTGAATTATTAACCTCACAAACTTCATAAGATTTTCCGCCTAAAGTGTTATATACACCAGCCCCGACCATTTTTATGAATTTCCCTTTCTTGAACAGAAATCCTTTGCAACCTTCTTTAATTAATACTCTCATATTTTCATCCTCCTATATTAATAACCCTAATAAATAAAAGGGATTATTAGCGATAAACACCCTATAAACATAAAGCGGTCTTTGATTAAGTAAGTACTCTTTTAGTCGGAATGAAATCATTTGGACTAAATTCCATATTTACGGTATCCTCATCGAACAAAGCAAAATGTTTATTATCACTTACTCTATTAGCAAAACGAGCCTAATTTTTCTTTGATGCGGGTGTTTCTTTTTTTTGATTGGGCATAAAGTCCAATAGTTTAATAGATTTTTTCTGTTTTTTAAACAGGAGCTTTGACCTCTAAGCTTATTGACTGTCAAAAAGACAATCAAGTGGGATTCGAACCCACGTCATTTGCACCTCAAAGGTGCTAGAGGCATTATTTTTCAAAGAGGGATTTGCCTTTTCCCGCAAGAGATCCAGTATACACTTTGAAATATCTCGTGTACTGCGACAAATTGACATGTCCGCCTTATCGGTATAACTTGCATTAATAGTGTATCATTATTCAAGCTAAAAAAAATAATAAAAAGGAGTTTTTGCTATTAAATATATATAATCTTTATATATAATCTTTCGATATTCACAAATTAATAAAGAAAAGCCATTTAAATTTTCATTGCTTAATCGAAGTAGGAATTAAGTGTTGCGCCCATTTTCAGGGGATAATATGCAAGCTAAATAGAGGATGTTGCGGGCCATGGAAAGATATTTAGCGATACTTCCACACCCGTGGCCTATAAGATCCCGACGTGTGGAAGACCATCCCATAGTTTTTTTGTATCCGAGAAAAAAGTGGATCTCTTCTTCATCAAGAAGGGAATTTATGTATCTCAGAAACAAACTGGATTATGTTATCAGGAAACTAGCGAAAGACTAAATTGAATTTTCTATTGCACAAACGGAATTAACCTTTTCAACTATCAATTATAAATAATTATGGGCAAAATATCATCTATAAAGAAAAAACTGTTTTGTAAGACGGTGCAAATGAGTTTGAACAATGAGAAGAGTTTTAGTTAATCATATTTGACTGACTTTACTCTTACTCTATCTTATCTTCTTCACCTCTTCTTTGTTTTTCCCATACTTTTTTAGTTACCCATGGATAATCAACTATGGTTAAGAAGAGACACCCTGCTGATATCGGCCAACAAAAGTATTCATCATTCTTTAAATTTAATTCATAATTGATAGTTAAAGTAATAAATAGAGCAATAGCAATTATAGAAACGATAACTATTAAAAATTTTCTTTGCTTTTTTAAGAAATTGATGTTCTTTTCATTCATTAACAGCCCTGTCAAAATTGCAATAACAAATATACAAAAATTAGGAATCTCGAAATAGCATGTTAATGTAAATGTTTGAAATGCATTTAAATTCTCTCTTGCTAAAAACTCAAAGAGATATTCAAGAGAAAAAATGACAATTTCAGCTAATACCAAACTAATGATATATCTAACTTTATTGATAGCTAAATCTGATTGGTGTTGTTCCATAGGTATATATTATAATTCCTCTAGTGATAGTATAACCAAGAATCTTATCAACAATATAACTGAAAGCGATAGATTAAAGGTTCTTTACTATGAAATACACGATTGCATTAGTTGCAAGAGTAGCCAAGATGCCGGCTGTTGCTGCAATAATAACATTTCCAGTTAGACTAGCAAGTAAAGAAATTGTAACCGCATAAAGGCATTAGGAGGAACTAAAAAATGAAATATGAAACTATATATACTGATTTTAAAAATTTATTTCCGGAAGAAAAAGAATATTTTTCTACGTGTGAAAAGAATTCCGTTATCGGAGATGAGGGCGATGAGATACCGCATATGTCATTCGGAATATTTGTCATGCCTTTCATCTACAGACTTTTAGAAAACGAAGATGATGCAAGGCTGAGAAAAGCGTTCTCTTTCTTTGAAGATATGGCTAAAAGCGAAGATTATAGGGTGCAAAACTTGCTTCAAGTCACTATATTGGAAAATCTTACAACCGAAAGCGAAGAAATATACAAAGCCGCCCAAAAATACATTGGTCCTGAGACGAAGAAATTTGTAAATCAGGTAGCCACCTATATGTATATAGAACCGATGAAATGAAGAAAAATAGCGGCCTTTTTGGCTACTATTTAAATCCAAATATTACAGTTAATACTAGTGGTATGAAAGATTATTTTGATTTGTTCTTGAGCTTGATTATGTAGTCCAAAGACAATCTCATCTATTTCCTTGATAAGAATATGAAGCGAATCGCACTCATAATCACTTTGAGCGAACAAAATATAGCATACCATGGAACAACTTGTACTGGAATATATATATATCGGCGATAAGTGATTCCAACATTAATCAACTATTGCTTTTAATATCATCATAAATAGGTTTAATCAATGATAGAATAGCAGTTATAAATCCTACCATCAGTATCATAAAGAACTGTCTAACACTCAAGTTATAGGTTATAAAGCCATAGGCATAAAAATTAGGAATAACTGATGCATTTAAAGAATAAACAATTACATTTGAAGCAGCCAGTCCTAGGATTGAGATAAACCCTATTATTAAGGCTATAATCTTTGTCATTTCGCTTCTTCTAATTCCTAAATATTTAAAACATAGGCTGTCATTGACTTGTTTCTTATAAATTGAATATATCAGCCAAACGAAAGAAGCTATTGCCAATACTAACAATATAATTGAAGTTGTTAAGTACGAATTACCTAAATCAATAGAATAATGATAAGCGATAGAAATTCCATTAATACTTGGATTTTCAATAAAATAAACACTCTTTTTATTGCAGTATGAAACAATCTTATATGTGTCAGAATATTTATCAGGTTTAGGGAGGATATAATTACTATAATTACGTTTTGAAACATTGTAATAAGCTAAGAAATCAGATGAAACTATATTCAAACCCTCATATGAGTTTTGCAATTTAAAGTATTCTTCAGCTGCATTAAGGTTAGAATGAGTATCAATAATTCCACAAATATATGGATTTACTAAATCAGAATCAAATTCATCCTTATTTATATAAAATTTCTTGCCCAGTAGAATCTCTGGAGTTATATCATCTGGTTCGATTGATTCAATTGTTTCTTGACTATGAGAATCATTATACTTGCGGAGCTGATATCCATATTCTTTCAATACATTATACTGAAAATCAGTAATCATAACTTCATTGCTGTTCTTTGGAAAATCACCAGCCATGATTGTAAACGAAGAAGGTAAATCATTTAAAGATGTAGGTGTTATTAAAGCTATTGTCCCATAGAGTTCAAAATCAAATGAATCTAACTGAGATCCCTTGATGCAATCTTTGAAATCGATAGGACTATCGTGCCTCTCATATAACTTAAAACCTGTACTCTTCTCAAAATCTTCTTTCGATACTTTTGTATCTTTAAAATCATGTGTCGAAATTGAAATGTAATTGTCTGAGCAATCTTCGATTCTTTGAGTTACCTGACCAGACAAATCAAATGAATAATATGCATCACTGATTCCATACATGGTCAAACCAGCAAACAACAAAATGAAAGATATAATGACTTGAAGAATGTTGTGCTTTATAAAACTAAGAGCAAACTTAATTTTATTTCCAAATTTCAATTTTAAACTCGATTCTTTATTTTCTTTATCTTCATTTCTATCTTCAGAAAAAGTTTTGTTATTTAAATTGATTTCTTCAACTATTCCGTTATTTAAAACAACATAATCTAGATTATTATCTTTGACTGAGTCTATTGATTTTGCATAACCGATTATCAATCTATTTTTTGATTCTTCTTTAAAGAAATCAATTTCTTCTTCATTTAAACTCAAAGCAGGTTCTAACAAAATAATAGAGGAATCTTTTAGCATGGCAATGAGCAATAGTACTTTCTCTTTTTCTTCTATAGATAATTCAGAAATCTTCTTATTTTCTAAATTTTTAAAATTAAATTTTTCAAAATAAATATTAGATGGATTATTAGAAACCATAGATAAATAATCCTTGACACTCATATCAGGGCTCAATAAGTTTGTTTCAGATATATATCCTATAAATTTGTTGATATAATCCGATCTTTTATCACCTTTAAGCTTATTACAGTCCACTCCATCGATATCGACAACCAAATTAGAATTACTATATATTAATCCCAAAGTTTTTATAAAATCCAAATAAAGACCTTTGTCCTCAGAACAAAAAACAACAAAGCCTCTATCAGGCAATTCTATGTTGATATCTTTAAGTTTATAGTTTTGATTTATCTTATTTGGATCGATAGTTTTAATCTTAATCATTTTATGCAATCCTCCTTAGCTTATTTGACAATTCAAAGAAGCAATTTAACTTTTTTCATGATAGAGGCCTTCTTATAACCGCTTTCATTATAAAAGGCAATATATATTTATGTAAATAGAAAAGATATATTTTTTTGCTGAAAGAAGTTCCTTGACAAAGCAATTGCTAATTTGAATATATAATAAGTACCATTTCTATCAATAGTACAATGCTAACAGTCAATGCTTTTTAGGAGTCTCTTTATTGCTTGTGAAGTTATCCTTAAACATCGAGAATTGTCGATAATTTTTCTAATTGTCTTTTATCTACTTTTTCTCCACTTTCCCATTTATCAATTAAAGAATCAGATACACCTAAATTATCAGCTATCTTAAATTTAGAATAAAACTTTTCTAAAATATCGTCATCTTAATTTTCCTCTTTCTCTAATTCATCTATTCACTTAACATCCAAAGACAAAGAAGACTAATTGATTCTTTATAACCAAATTTTATTTCCTTAATTCTTGTATTGAGTTATTCATAAATTAATGCCATCTTTCGTAGGATTGTAATATAGCCGATTACATAATTAAAGAAGGATTATTGCTTATAATTCAACAATCTTAACATTGTTTATGCTCTCTCCAAAATGATTTATAGAAATAATAGTCTTATCTTTAAACAAATTATTAATCAGGCTAATAATTTGTTTATTTGTAATTGAATCTATTTTAGAATTCATTTCGTCCAAACAGATGATTGATGAATCTTTCAATAATATCCTTGCTATATTAAATAATTGAAGTTCTCCAGAAGAATATTCATTAGGATTTAATTTTATATCTATGTCTTTTATCTTCGATAATCCCACTTTATTTAAAGCGTCGAATACTGATTCTTTTGAAATCGAATCATTTAATAAAGTCATTTCTTCATAAATGGTTCCACCATTGAAGAATGGATCCTGATAAACGATAGAAAATAATCTATTTCTTTCTTCTTCATTCAATAGGAATGATGGTTTTCCTCCTATTGTTACATCACCTTCATTCGGCTTTAACAAGCCGAGAATAAGTTTCATTAAAGTCGATTTCCCTTTTCCACTTTCACCTTTTAATAAAATCTTGTCTTTTTCTTTTATATCAAGATTAAAATTAGATAAAACATCTTTATCTTCATATTTAAAACTGCATGATTTAATTTCAATACTATATCCTTTTATTTCATCGTTATTATTCAAGACTTCAGAATATTCAAAGAACTTATTTAATCTTTGATATGAAGCGATGGATTGTTGAATAATTTGTATTTCCATTCCTATGTTTTCAATTGGAGAAAACAAATCACTTATCAAACTCAACGATGAGATGATCATTCCAACAGTCATATTAAATATGTCAGGTTTTAAACCTGAAACTAAGATTATAGTTGCAATCAAAATACATCTAATCATCTGCATTATCGGTGAAAATATTGCATCATAGAAATAAGATTTTTGGCTTTCCTTATAATTAGTATTTAAAATAGTCTCATATCTATTTTTAGAATATTTATATGCTTTATTTATTTTTATTTGTTCTATATTCTCTATAGATTCAAATAGAACTTCATTAGAATTTCCATCACAAGATTTAACTTTCTTTTGTGCTTTTAGCATCCTTCTTTGAAAGAATAAAGTCATCAATATTATCAAAGGTAAAACAGCAGTGACTATCAGACCAAATATATAGCTATACATATAAAGTGATATTAATATTCCAATCATCTTAAACAAATCGCTGATCATATCTATTATTCCATCTTCAAAAAGACTATTTAACGAATTCAAATCATTTCCAAAATATCCTTCATATGTTCCTATATCTACATCAGTTAAAAGCCTGTAATCAATCTTGGAATAATGATTTATCATAGCCTTTCTAACATATGCAAAATAATATTGTGAAAAAGAAAGAAGCAGATAATTCTTTAAGAAATTAGATAATCCATATAAGACATAAGATAAGACATAAGCACAAATAAGAATAACTAAGACAGCCATGTTATTCCTATCTAAATAATCATCAGTTATTATTCTAATCAACTGAGCTGGAGTCAAAGACAGAAGAATAGAAACAACTAAAGCAAGAATACATAAAATTGATTTTATTTTATTTTGCTTAATATATTCCCAAAGTAATTTCTTTATCATAATCACCCCTCCACCAAAGATTTAAACGAATCATCTTTCAATAGATTAAAGTATGTATCTATCTTTGCTATTCCATCATTCAAATAAATGATTCTATCCAGTTTCTTCAAAATATTTTCATCATTGGTAACAATGAAAAACAATCCGTTCATATCTAATACTTGATTTGAAATAGATTCAGACATCGATCTTTCCAGAGAAGAAAATGGATTATCGAGTAAATACATATTAGATTGATGATACAAGCTTCTAGCTAACATCAATCTTTGCTTTTAACCACCACTGATATTCACCATTGTCGGATTGATCTCAGTATTGATATCTAATTGAGAATCTGTAAGACAAGCTGAATTCAAGGCTTCTTTTATATTCCCATCTCTACCTAATTCAATGTTATTAGCAATAGAATCTTTGAATAAAGATTCTTTAGAAGGGCAATAAGAAATAACTTGATTTTTAGATTTAAATAAATCTTTTAAATCTATTCCATTTAGTTTTGCTTCCCCATCATATTCATATAGACCAGTTAAAGACTTTAAGAGAGTTGATTTTCCTGTATGCACTCTACCTACAATTCCAATCTTTTCATCTTTATTAAAACTATAAGTTATAGTTGGAGTTTTAAAATCATCATAAGAATATGAGAAATCGATTAAAGATAATCCATCAGAATTAAACTGATATTCTTCTTCTTTTTCTATATCATCTTCTAGGAAAGGCTTTATACGTTTCCATGTAACTTTAAGCCCTTGATATGCATTGAAAGATTTTCCAACCTTTGATCCTTTATTGGCTATCAAAACAAAAGTTGTAAGAATAGTTGTGAATGTTCCTATATCATAAGTTCCATCGATGACATTATTTAAGCCAAAGTATAAGACAAAGAACAATCCTATAAATCCAATTGATAAATATATAGATTCCATACTAGCTTTATAAACTAAGTTCTTCACATTCTTTCTAGCTAATATGTCGACTTCTTTAGAATATTGATCTATATATTTCTCATTTACTCCCATTCCTCTAAAATAAATCTCATTCTTCAACATATTCAAAGTACTATCTTTAAACTTAGATGAATACTCTTTGTAATCTTTTGTAGTCATATATACTTTCTTCTTTAGAAGCAAAGAAATAATTATAGATATGAGAACAAAAGGAAGACTCATGAGGGCAATTTTATAATCTAATAAAAAATAAGAAACTATATATCCAATCATCAATATCACTGTATCAAATATCTCTGTAGTCAATTTTCTGATACTTTCACAAGTATCAGAAATATCAGTCGTATTCTTATTCAAGATATCTCCAACTTTATTTTGCTCATAAAAGACCATATCCAAACTCAACATATGATTGAAGCATTTATTTCTCATCAAATAATTCATCTTATTTGAAAATACTCTAACCAGATATCTTTTCAAAAATCTGTTTATTTGAACAAAAATTGTCAAGCCTAAAAATATCAATGCTGATTTGATAATCAAATCAGTATTTTGTTGTTTGATGCTATTGATAGCATCTCCTTCTATCCTAGGGATAAAACTCATCAATGAATCATAAAGAATTCCAGTGATGGTTAAAGGAACTAGTATCCCCCAAAGATAATAGAAATAATATCTAATTTTATTATAGTGTTTCATTTTCCTTGCTTTCTAATCTGTTTTGATTTTATATATACTTTTGCCAATAAAGATAAAAATTGTTCTTTTTCTTCATCGCTAAAAACAGAGAAGACTGATCGATAATAGTTGTCTTCTAAATCGACGATATCCTTTTTAAACGACTCAGCTTTATCAGTTGGATAAAGCTCATATGCCCTTTTGTCTTTTTGGCTTCTCTTTCTATCGACCAAGCCCTGATCTATCAATTTCTTTACTATTCTAGTTATCAATGCTTTATCTAATCCTAACAACTTTGATAGTCTTTCCTGAGATATGCCTTTGTTATGTCTTATCAAATGCAAAGACATTTCTTCAGAAGATGAAAAGTCATCCATTTCTTTGTTCTTTCTCTTATACAAATCCAGATTTCTACTAATCTTAGTTATATAACGATATCTTTCATCCATAGACTGCCCCTTAAAATAGTTGATTAATCAACTATTTATAGACTAAAACTAGCTATTATATTTGTCAATACATCAAAAAAGAAAACTGCCGATAACTCCAAGAATTGGAGTTTCTCAGCAGTTATTTAGTATTTGAATTTTTATTTGCTTTCGATGAATTTAAGGATATCATCATATACAATTTGATGATTGTCTTCATTTAATATCTCATGAAGCATATGATCATATCTCTTATATTCGACGTCTTTATATCCTATCTTTTTGAGGTAATTCATCGATTTAGTTAAACCCTTATCATATCCAGTTAAGAAATCACCATCTCCATTGAAAGATCTGATTCTTAATTCAGGATTCTTGCATTGATAATGTTTAATCTTTCTAATTTCATTATTAGATTTGATTAGCACTTTATATCCACCAATGGTAAACTCATCTGCAAAAAGCTCATCCGCATTCTTCTTTCTAATGTTTTCTTGACTATAAGAAAGCCAAAGTTTCTCATCTTTTGCCAGACCACTTGCATTTTTTAATAGTTTGGATTTTTTAGTGTATCCACCTTTAAAGAAAGCTACTACATCACACATAAAATCACCGAGCCAAGCGAAATGCTCGTATTCAACAGTCCCAGTCAATATGAGATTCTTAATCTCATCATCATGCTTTTCTAGATATACTCTAGCTAATTGGCTTCCTAAAGAATGTCCAAACAAAGTCAAATCCTTGCCTGGATATTTGCTCTTGATGAAATGTGTCACCACTACGGCATCATCGATCAATTCATCAAGATTGGTGAAATGACCACGAGGATATTTCTCGTTGACATATTCACCATGCCCTCTTAAATCAGAAATAATTACCGCATATCCATTTTTGTTTAAGAATTCACAGAAATCATAATATCTTTGCTTATGCTCCAAAGACCCATGAATAATTTGAAATAATCCTTTAGGATTATCGCAAGGGAAGAAAGTTACTGGAATCTTCTCGCCATCAAATGCATTCAAGAATAATTTTTCCATTTTAAATCCTCACTCTTTCTTGTCATCTTTATTTTCTTCTATTTTCTCTTTAGTATCAAGAAGCTTTGGCTCTTCTTTAATATTTTTATTTCGTTTCTTAGCAAATCCATAACCACCAGAAACATCATAAACATTAGTGATAGTAATAAAAGCTGATGGATCTTCGTCGTTTACAATCTTTAAGAAATCTTGATACTCTTCTTTAGTGAAAGATGCATATACAACTTTCCTTTCAACACCTGTATATCCACCTTGCGCTGTATAAATAGTAGTTCCTCTTCTCATCTTAGTATGAATAGCATGGGATATGTTTTCCCAATGAGAAGATATGATTTCTGCATGCAATACTTGTGATCCACCGACAAACACCTTCGCTATGATTTGAGAGCATATAACAGCAGACATTATGCCTATCAAAGAAGTGATAATATCCATGTAAGCAAACATACCAGCTGCAATTATGATTATGTCGATGATAATCGAAACGGTATTAGCCTTCATCTTTGTGTGTTTACTAAAATAAACCACGAGACACGTAGTTCCACCAGCACTTCCACCTCCTTTAAAGGCTAAAGAAGTTGCCAACCCCATAAAAACACCGCCAAATACTGCTGCAACAATACTTACAGCTAAAGGATCATATCCACTTCCTATAACGGGATTAGGATATGAAGACATGTATTCTTCTATTCTCAAATAATGAAATGATTCGACATTTCTAATGGCTGTAAATATAAAGACAAAAGATGGGTAAGTAATAGCTGAAATACTATTCTTGATCAAAGATGAAAATCCTAATAGGATAAAGGCTAAAACAAAAAAGAAAATGGTCAACAATAGAATAATAAAATCAGTATCTATCCAAGACGGATAGTTATTGTTTGTCGATCTCTTTATTATTTCCATAATAGTCAAAGCTATTCCTGAATTTCCACCCATAACAATATTTCCGGGAATTAGAAAGAATGATGTTGCAAAAGCTAGCAATACACTTCCTAAAAATATCAGAATCAAGTTCATCGCAACTTTCTTAGGAGGTAAACTTAAAAATGTTTGCTTAAAGTCTTCCTTATATTCTTCTTTTTTCCTATCCAACCAACTCATCTTTATATCGGCATCGTTATTCATATGTTCTACCTCTTAACACAATTCAATTGTATATGATAAAAGTGTTTTTCTATTTAGGTTGTTATAATTAATTAACTTTCTCATGAAACGAATAAAGAAAAAGACCTTCCCCAGAAGGTCTTATCTAATCAATTTAACTTCTTTGACAAATCGATTGCTGTTTGGATTCCTTTATCCAAGAATTCTCTTAAGGCTACTTCGTAACCTCTAGGATCTTCTTTCATCGATTTCTCTGAAACTTCGAATACTCTAAGGTGATGCCAATTTGCTCCACTATATGGTCTTGCCCAGGGTCTATCAACGAATACTTTTTTAATCCTATTAAATGCTTCAGTTCTAATAGGTGTTAATTCATCATCCTCATCAGGAATAGGGAAGGTTAAATCTATCGTGTATCCTTCATGGGACTGCTCGTCATGGGTATCAAATGTGTAAAGCTCGAAAAGGCAGAAATATCTAAATCTAAACTTTCCAATAACCTTTTTATCTTGATTAGGATAATTCTTATTTATTGCATCGATTTCAGGAGTTGAAAATCTGACACATAAATGGGGTGGGACGCCTTGCGTTGAATCTTCACTTCTATAATCAATGAAATCATTCTTCTTTTTGGGAACACTAATTTCTTTCTTTGCTAAGAATTTATCTATTTCAGATTGAATAATATCCTCTGTACACATGCTATTACCACCTTTATTATGAAAATCTAATACTTTCTTTTTATACCACAAAATCGAATATTTAGAAACTATCGGAACGAATAATACTCAAAATATTGAATTTTATCTCCTTAATAACAGTTTCATTAGAAACACAAAAGTTGATTAAAGAATTACCTGAATACAAAGAAATATAAAGAAATATAAAGAAATGATTATCCAATATACACTCCGTTTTTCTTCATGTTTTGGAGTGTGTTTTCGTCGATATCATCACCAGATTCATCTAAATATTCTTCTGTACCTAATATCAAAGTATGAGTGTCTGGAATTATATCTACAACAGCTACTTTCAACACATCACCCAACACTATTTCTCTTTCAGTGTTTCTACCATAAACTGAAAAACACATTCTTTGATTCTTATAATAATCATTATCGATATGATCATATGGCAACAGACCAGTTATTCCATTAGTTAAAGAAACTTTAATTCCCGATCCTATGAAGTTTCTAACTTCGCCTTCCATAACGTCATACATTCTTGAAGACATGAATCTTTCACATTCCATATCATGAGCATTATTCATGATTTGCTTAGCAAGTTTTTCTTCTTGCGATAATAAGTCAGGGAGATTATCTAAATAATCTCCTACTGCTTTTCTATCCGCTTCATCATTATTGTCTAATAAGAAATCGTGAAGCAATCTGTGAGTTAAAAGGTCTGGATATCTTCTTATAGGAGAAGTGAAATAAACATAATGATTACAATTCAATCCAAAATGAAGTCCAGGCGATCTACTATAGACTACAGGATTCATCATCTTTAATGTACATAACTTTCCTATTACTTCAGCCCATTTAGGAATCGATTCAAAGTATTTAGCTAAATTTTCAGATGTGATAATCTTAGGAAATAAATCAGGATCTATTCCAAATCTATCTAAGAAATCTCTAATTAGACACATATCATCAAACCTAGGTGCATCCTCAGTCCTAAACAAAGCAGGAACTGCTTTGTCATTTAAAAGCTTTCCGACTTCATCATTAGCTAAAATCATAAAAACTTCTACTAAGTTCTCAGCTTCAGATTCATGTCTGGGTTTAACTGTATCTGGATTTCCATCCTTATCTAATGTGAATTCAGGATAGTTTCTTCCAAAAACAAGTTGGCCTTTTTCCTTTTTTCTCTTCAATATTTTTCTAGAGCATTCCAACAACAAGTCGACATTATATTTAAGGTCACCATCAAACTCATCTTTCTTTCCTTTTATATATTCGTCGACTTGATCATAAGTGAGTCTTGCTTTGGATTTGACTTTAGACAAAAAGACTTCACTAGATTTATAAATTCCATCATGGTCTAAATGTAAAAGACATGTTATAGTCAATTTTTCGACATTTGGATTCAATGAGCAGACATCATCGGATAGAATCGTTGGTAACATCGATATTTCAGTCTCTGGGAAATACATAGATGTAGCTCTTAATCTAGCTTCATAATCCAACGGAGTTCCTTCTTTAACGTAACTTGCAACATCTGCAATATGAACTCCCACATCATAACCATAATCAGTCTTTCTTATAGATAGTCCATCATCGAAATCTTTAGTGGATGCACCATCTATGGTCACCATAAATTCATTGGTTAAATCATGTCTATCTTTAGCTGTATCAGTAAAGTTGGTAGCTAAATTTATAGCTTGTTCATCCACATCTTTAGGGTATGTCAATGTTCCGCCTTTTTCAACTATAGCATTCATCAAATCGAACATTCTATCGCCTGGCTTAGATATCACTTTAGTAACTTCTACATCACATATATAATCTCTTCTATCAATTATTTCCGCCCTAACTAATTGACCTTCTATCAATTCTATAGATGTCCTTTTGACATCGAATCTAACTTCACTATCGATGTTCTTAAAAGAACTGATAAAGAATCCTTCATCATCCTTAGATATAATGCCCTCAATAAAAGATACCGGTCTTACTATTTGAATCAATGAACCTTCACCATTATTCTCATAAAGATCATCATCAATTCTTACAAAGACACAATCTCCTTTTAATAATTTAGTTGCGTCTTGTCCTACTAGTCTTATATCACGCATATCTTTCTTCAAGGGTGTGACGTAAGCATAATCTTTAAATCTATTTTTAACATATGAAAGAACAATTCTAGATCCAGTCAATGAATATTTACCATCTCCAAGTCTGATTATCCGACCTTCAAAAACAAGTATATTTAAAAATTTTTTAATCTCATCTAAAGAGCAATTCGACTTAGCTCTCAATTCATCTTCATCCATATCACGAATATTCAATAATTCAATTATTTTGCTTCTATTCATATGTACCACCTAACCAAACTAAAATTATTTAACTTTCTCTTTCTCTTTTCAACATATTTTATAAATAAAAATCCGGCAAATCGCCGGAATTGATATCTATTGGCTGGGAATAGTGGGTTCGAACCACTGCATGCTGGTTTCAGAGACCAGAGCCTTACCACTTGGCTAATTCCCAAAGGCAAAAGATATTTTATAAACTAAGTATATAAATTTCAAGTGTTAGAATAGAGAAAACAGCATTGATTCTTGGTAAAACTACATAGAACAATGCTTTTGGGCATCCTCATAACTCAATCCGTTTAGAACTACTAAGTTATAGATTGAATTAGGATTATCATTATCATAGTTTTCACGTCTGTCAATCTTTTGAGGAACGCTATAAATCATATCCAGATTATTTTTAGATAACTCATCTTTAAAATGATCAGCTATATAGAATGGACTAGATTCATAAATAGATAATCTTTTAAGAGCTCCATCCTCTACATCAGCCAATTTCAAAAGCATCAAGAAATTATCGATTAAGAAGTATATGAGAATATCTTTATGTTTAGATAGATATTTCTCATATAAATCAAGCATGGCTTCACAAATCAAAGAATTACGTCTTCCACCGATAAAGAAATCGCTCCAAGTGCAATACTCACCATTCAATTCGAACCAGCCTTTCATCCCCTGATTTCCCAAAGATAAGATAGATTGTTTCTCCAGTTGTGATTCAAGATCTATCTTCGATGTAAAAAATATCGTCGAATCTACCCATATTCCGCCTTTTTGATATATAAGACTGAATCTAAGAATATCAGAAAATGTTTGTATGGAGATATGATTTTTCATAAATGCATCTATGAATATCTGCTTCATTCCAGAAATTTCTTTAAAATTATGCTTATCTATGAAAACGATATTGAAAGTATCTCCATAGAGTTCTTTCATTCTTTCTAAGTTTCTCTTAGCTTTATTTGGAAGACTATCGATTCCATCCCACCAAAAGAAGAACATATTCTTTTCTTCTTTTGTAAGAGATGGATATTCTCTATTCTTTCCACCATAAGTCTTTGATACATATGGATAATACTCTTTATAAATCTTCTTCAAATATTTGTTATTCTTCTTTTTATTGTGATATGAGACTTGGAACTTAAAAGTTTTAAGAAACTTCTTAAGGCCCATGTTTTTCATTTCATGAAAAGCTTTCTTTATAGTAAATAGAGTCATATCGGATTCCTCCTATTTTTTCCTAATCAAGAAAAGCAATCTATCGATATCAGCTGGATGAACATTAGTTATTCTAGAAGCCTCGCCTATAGTCTTAGGCTTAATCTTATTCAACTTTTCTCTAGCTTCCAAAGAAATACCTTCAACTTTGGAATAATCCAAATCTTGGGGAAGAATCAAGCTTTCCATAGCTTGCATCTTCTCAACATCTTTCTCTTCCAAATCGATATAGCCTTTATACTTGACATTAGTCTCTATCTTAACGCCTAAATCACTAGATAAGACCGGAAGCTTAGGTTCACATTGCTGAAGTCCCTCATATGTGACCTTAGGTCTTTTCAATAATTCCTTATAAGATGTAGATCCGATAGGCTTAGTCTCGCCAACTGATTCTAAATACTTAGGTGTCTTTTCATTCAAACCAACATAAATTGTATCAAGTGCATGCTCAGCGACTTTTAATTCATCCATTCTTTTAAGATACTTATCGTATCTGTCTTTGGAATTAAGTCCTAAATCATATCCAATTTTAATCAATCTTTCATCAGCATTATCAGATCTTGTAATCAATCTATATTCGCTTCTTGATGAAAGAAGTCTATAAGGTTCTTTAGTTCCTTTTGTAACCAAATCATCAATCATAACACCGAGATAAGCTTGATCTCTCCTGAGGGTGAACCAAGGCTTGTTATCTATGTATAAAGAAGCATTAATTCCAGCTAAAAGTCCAGCACCAGCTGCTTCCTCATATCCAGATGTTCCCAATATTTGACCTGCGATAAATAAACCTGGATGATTTCTAATCATCAAATTTCTTTGAACTTGAAGTGGCTGAATCGCATCGTATTCGATAGCATAAGCATACTTCAAAAACTCCGCATGTTCAAATCCAGGAAGTGAATGCACCATAGGGCCTTGTAATTCAACAGGCATTGAAGTTGAAAATCCCTGTAGATAAATCGAATCAGTATGAATAGATTCAGGTTCGACAAAAAGCATATGTCTTGGATGATCTTTGAACCTAACAACTTTGTCTTCTATAGATGGGCAGTATCTAGGTCCGACACCTTTTACTACTCCTCCATACATGGCAGAGTCTTTGAGGTGATCTAAGATAATCTTATGAGTTTCAGGAGTCGTATATGTCAAATAACACATAATCATCTTCTCGACGGGTAAGAACTCATTGGTGTCATACGAGAATGCCCATTGTCCAGGTGTTCCAGGCTGAGGCTCTAGTTTAGAGAAATCAATTGAGTCTCTTTTTATTCTAGGAGGAGTTCCTGTCTTCAATCTCAGCAATTCGATTCCCAAATTCTTCAAAGCTTGAGATAATCCATGAGAAGCTTTCTCGCCATCAGGTCCACCTTCTTTAACTACATGTCCTCTCAATATCAAAGACTCCATATGAGTTCCTGTAGTCAAAACGACAACCTTAGAAGTTATTCTACTTCCATCTTCCATGACTACTCCTCTTATGGATTTATCATCATCGACTATCAAATCGACAGCCATTCCCTCTTTGATAGTTAAGTTCTTCACCTGCTCCATATAGGCCAAAACAGCTTTAGGATAATCGACTTTATCTTCTTGAGCTCTTAAGGATCTAACTCCAGGACCCTTAGACATGTTCAAAACCTTCATTTGAAGGGCAGTTTTATCAGCTAACTTTCCTTCTATTCCACCTAAAGCATCTATCTCTCTAACAACAATTCCTTTAGCTGATCCACCTATTGATGGATTGCATGGAAGATTCGCCATCACTTTTTTATTTAGACAAAGCATCAATGTATTTTTGCCTAAAGTTGCCAAAGCATGGGCAGCTTCTGTTCCAGCATGTCCAGCTCCGACTACAATGGCATCATAATCAAAATTTATAATCATAGTTTATCCAACGCTCCCTGCTTTGGCCATATCCAATGAAATCAAATGGCTTAGCTCAACTGAATATTCCAAAGGCAATTCTTTAGCAAAAGGCTCTATAAATCCCATAACAATAGTCTTCGTGGCTTCTGATTGAGACAATCCTCTAGACATGATATAGAACAACTCAGTCTCATTGATCTTACTCACTGTCGCTTCGTGTTCAATATAAGCAGAATCATTCATACATATATTGTCTGGAATAGTATCCGAAGCTGAGGAGTCATCCAAAATCAAAGTGTCACATTCCTCGTGTGATCGAGCACCATATGCTTGAGGCATGATCTTTATCAAGCCACGGAAATTAGCTTTTCCACCTTCTTTGACAACAGACTTTGAAATTGTAGTAGAAGATGTGTATTTTCCGATATGGATCATCTTAGCTCCGTTGTCCTGATATTGATTTTTAGCACCTACGGCGATAGATATACAAGAACCTTTAGCTCTATCACCTTTTAAAATACAGCAAGGATACTTCATGTTTCTTCCTGATCCGATGTTTCCATCGATCCATTCCATGAGGCCATCTTCTTCAACAACAGCTCTTTGGGTGACTAGATTTACAACATTGGTAGACCAATTTTGAATAGTAGTATAACGGCATTTTGCACGTTTTCCAACGACGATTTCAACCACAGCAGCATGTAATGAATCCTGGGAATAAACAGGTGCTGTACATCCTTCGACAAAATGAAGAGAAGCATCGTCATCGACAACGATCAAAGATCTTTCAAACTGGCCAGACAAAGCATTATTGATTCTAAAATAAGATTGAAGAGGTTTGTCTACATGAACACCTTTAGGTACATAAATAAATATTCCACCCGACCAAACAGCCGTATTCAAAGCGGCATACTTGTTATCGTTGAAAGGAATGACTGTTCCAAAATACTTTTTTACTAATTCAGGATATTTTTTCAAAGCAGTATCGGTGTCACAGAAGATTACACCTTTCTCGTCGACCTCTTTAAGCATGGAAGAATAGACAGATTCAGATTCATATTGAGTATTAACTCCTGCTAAGTATTTTTGCTCTTGTTCTGGAATTCCCAACTTTTTAAAAGTATTCTTGATTGTTTCAGGGACATCATCCCAACTCTTAGATACACCCTTAGTGTAACGAGTAAAGTATCTATAGTCTTGGAACTTGATGAAATCGAGATTAGGTCCGAAGGAAGGCTGAGGTCTTTCAGCAAAGTTCTTATAGCCTTTCAACCTCAATTGGAGCATCCATTCAGGTTCTCCTTTCAATTGAGATATTTGTCTTACGATATCCTCATCGATTCCTTTAGGTGTTTCAACTATAGGAGTGACATCGTCATGGAATTCATATTCCTTACGTCTTTCTTCATTTCCTTCCGTAGGATCAAACTTTGCATGACTATTTTTATCTGGCATAGTCTATTTATTCCCCTCCTTTCCATCTTCTTTCACAGCCGCTTGAAACAAACCTCTCCAACCGATGGTCGCACATCCTATTCTAGAAGCTTGTCTTCCAACATTTTGGAAGATTATAGCTTCTTGTAGCTTATCTTGATCATAAGGCTGACTTTCAAGCATTTTCATATAGTTATCCATAAGATCGGCAGCTTCTTTTAGCGTCTTTCCTTTAACTAATTCAGACATTACGGAAGTAGCTGCTGTAGATATGACACAGGCAGTTCCAAACCATTTAACATCCTCGATGACATCTTTATTCAACAAGACTTGAACTGTTATATCATCGATACAAGAAGATGAATTCATCCTGATAGATTTATATCTAGAATCTTTTACTTCTTCCTTATTTCTAGGGTTATCGTAATGATCCATCATCATTTCTCGCATCATCATTGAATCAATTGAAATAGGCATCTAATATATCTCCTCCTTTCAATAGACTATCGACGAACTGATCGACATCAGCTTCGTTATTATAAATATAAAATGAAGCTCTGACAGTACCAGTTTTAGGAAGATAATCAGTCAATATCTTTGCACAGTGGAATCCACTTCTAACACAGATACCAAGGCTATTCAAAAGAGTTCCTTCATCCTGGGAGAAAACTCCTCTTCTATTGAAGTCTATAATTCCGGATTTGGAATTTGGATTATATATCTCTATATCCTTAGCTTCTTTAAGCTTGTCCAATGCTATTTGTTTCAATTCATATTCATAAGAATCAATTCTATCCATTCCAATAGAATCAAGATAATCCATAGCTTTAGCTAAACCACAAGCCCCAGGGACATTTTGAGTTCCTGCTTCAAACTTAAAAGGAATTTTCTCATAACTGACCATGCACTTAGTATCAAAAGTTGCGTTCATCCCTCCACCGCTAAGCAAAGGAGGAATAGAATTCAACAACTTCTTCTTTCCATATAAAACACCGATTCCATTAGGTCCTAACATTTTATGGCCAGAAAAGATTAGTGCATCACAATCTAAATCTTTGACATCTATTTTTTTGTGAGGTACGGATTGAGCACCATCCAAAACAAAATAAGCTCCATTATCATGGACTAATTTAGCTATAGCTTTAGCGTCGATAACATTTCCTAGAACGTTCGATACATGAGCCAACGAAACCACTTTGGTCTTATCTGACATAACCGTTTTTAATGTATCGACAGTCACTTTCCCCTCTTCGTCTAGAGGGGCAAACTTGACTACCAAATTAAAATTCTTTGCCCAATTAAACCAAGGCAAAACATTCGATGCATGCTCAGCAGTTGAAATAACTATTTCATCACCAGGGCTTAATATAGAGCAAATTCCATATGCAACGATATTTATTCCTTCTGTATTTCCAGCAGTAAAGACAATTTCCTCAGGATTTGAATTTATGAATTTGGCTACTCTTTCTCTAGCTTGCCAATATCGTTTGTCAGCTAGATGAGCTATGTCATAATCTCCGCGATGTGTATTAGCATTCCAAGTTTCATAATATGAGTTGCTAGCTTTGATAACACAGTCAGGTTTAAATGTTGTAGCACCATTATCGAGATAGCAAAATCTATGATTTTGCATCTCTTTAACATTTCTTAGCATAGGAAAATCATTTCTGATTTTCTCTATCTCTTCTTGCAATATAGACTTCGTCATATCTCTTTCCCTAGCAAATCCAATGCTTCCTCTTTAATCTTCTCATCTTTAATCTTCAAAGCGATAGGCTTCAAATATCCAACCATGATCAACTTATTAGCTGTAGGTCTATCTATTCCTCTAGACATTAAATAAAAGATATCGTTATCTGGAACTGATCCCATCGATGCTCCATGAGATGCAAAGACATCCTCTTCCGAAATCAAAAGTGCAGGTGAAGCAACACATCTTGCTTTACCAGATAAATTAACAATCTTTGCTTCTTGACGAGTGTTAGTCTTAGCTGCTCCCTTTCTAATATCTGAAGCTCCTAAGAACTGCATCTGCGAAGAGCCTTCACAAACTCCAAACATCGAAGTTCTAGAAAATGATTCCTTACCTTTATGAACGACATTAGCTTTGTATACCTTCTTTTCATCATCTCTATTCAAAGAAGAGAGATGATACCAGAATTCAGACTTATATCCAATGCATTCTACATCTAAAAGAAAATCGACATCAAACTTAGCGAAATCAACTTCGACAATAGTCAACTTAGCTCTATCTTCCAAAATAATCTTTCCTATTATTTTTAAAGGCTTGTTTCTTTTTAAATTGACGATATCTATGATTTTTTCTTCTCCTTCTTTCAAAGTAGAAGACAAATCTATGACATCACAGTCAGGCTCATAATAATCTCTTAACCCAGTCATTACTTATTCTTAGCCTCATTAGCGACAAAACACTCACCCAACATATTTGGAGCTTTTTCTTCTGTCTTAGTTATATCGATTCCATACTCACTCTTCAAGAATGTATAACCTTCTGTATCTACTCTCTTTATTAAATCAGGTCCACCGGTCAATCCGACTTTTCCATTTATAATAACTGCTGATTTAGTTGGATTTATCTCATCGAACAATCTAGCGTAATGAGAAACAATAATGAAAGTAGTTCCTTCTTTTTCGAGTTTATTTATGTTCTCACCTACAGTCTTAATAGCATCGACATCAAGACCGGAGTCAATTTCATCAAGCATACAAATCTTGGGTTTCAAAAGAAGCATTTGAAGTATTTCATTACGTTTCTTTTCTCCACCAGAGAACCCATCATTAAGATGTCTTTCTTTCATATCTGAAGGAAGACCGACATCCTTATAAGCCTGTTCCAATGATTTGTAATATTCAAATAAACCTATAGGCTTTTCTCTATGAGCATTGATAGCTGCTTTATAAAAATCCATCGATACAACGCCTTGAATCTCAGGTGGATTTTGGAAGCAATAGAAAACACCCATCTTTGAAATCTCATCAGGTGTCTTTCCTACGATTTCTTCTCCATCAATCTTAATTGATCCCTCTGTTATTTGATAATGTGGATTACCCATCAAACAAGTCAAAAGTGTGGATTTACCATGTCCATTAGGTCCTAATAGACCAAAGACATCACCTTTTTCAATATCTAAGTCTATTCCGCGGAGAATCTCCAATCCATCAACTTCAGCTTTAAGGCCTCTTATTTCAATAAATGCCATGCAAAAAATCCTCCAAAGCTTATATATTCTAATTATGTTTCAATAATCTATCAATAAGGATGATAAATATTCAACTATCAGCCAATAGTTGAGTTAATAAATTATAAAATAGCAAAGCAAAATCCTAACAGTAATTATTTTTTCTCGTTTGAATCCGAAGGAGTCTTGTCAGTTTTTACTTCTTCTATATTTCCTTCATTCTTTTTATGTTTTTTCTTATTTTCCTTATCAGCTTTTTCTTTATCGTTCTTAGATTTAATTTTCAATCCTTGCCAAAGAGCTAAAATAACTAACACGACACCAAAGACAGTATAGTAGACCCAAGTATGTCCACCATTAGGATTCTTGACTTGCAATACGATTGAATCGCTGACATAAACAATATCCTCTTCTTCGTGATAAACAAAAAATGATTTAGTAGCTTCAGCATTGTCAGTAGTCAATTTTGCTTTAGTTAAATCTATCTTTGATTCTTTAGGAAAAGATTGGCTGTTAGTTATATAAAAAGTTTCATTAATGCTCAATTCTTGGTCATTAAAATAAGCATGTAATCCGTCGAGATTAAGAGTCTCCCCACTTTGATAATCTTTTTTAAAGCTGTCATCCAAAGTTACTTTTAAGTGAGTCTGATTAGAATCGACTACAACGTTATAATCAGGCTTGTTATTTTGCTGACACGAAGATAAAAATAAAGTAGAAGCTAATGTAAACCCGAATAAAAATTTATAACTATTTTTCATATTATTATTCATTTCTTTGCAATGAATATTATATATCAAAACCATATATAAATTATGCTTGAAAGTTTAAAATAATAGAGTAGTTTTTAATACAAACAAGCAATTAAAAACATGGAGAAATTATGGCAAATATTCTTATAGATTTTTCTAACATTTCAAAAGAAGAAATAGATAACTTAGCACAAGGTACAAAAATATTTTTGTCGAAGAATAAAGATGATAGTTTACTCGCGTTTGGTGAACCTAAAAATCTACTCACTTTAACAAATTATAAAAAGATAGAAATAATTAAAAGCGAGTCGACATCCTTAGATATAACACTAGAGCTTTTAAAAGATGAAAACAAAAAAATAGATGGAATTGTCGCCTTTAGAAATTATGAGGAAGTTAAAGAAAGCATTCCTTCTAATGAAATAAAAAATGGATTCTTTACTGCCAATTATGCAAATGCATATTCTGGTAAGAAAACATTTATTGCTGACTTAGGATTTAATCCAAATCCAAGTTTGGATGATTGGAAATCATATTTAAGTCAATTAAAACCTATTGTCACTTCAAAATTTGGAGTTGAAGACCCTACTTTTAAATATTTAATCGCAGATAAATTAAGTATCAAAAAAGAGGATGAAGAAATAATTAATTTTTTCAAAGAAGATGACTCATACGATGGCGAATTAACAACAGACAAATTCCTTGAAGCTGATGCCGATATTTTATTAGGAAGACCTGATTTAATTCAAGCCACAATCTCTGGAATTAATCAAGGAATTACTATCTATAACAATTACATCAAAAAAGGAATTGATTCCAATATTGGATATAGAATCGGCGGAGCAATGATTAGAGGAGTAATTAATTCTTTCAATTATTCAATCGATAGAAAAATTGTCTCTGGTGGAATAGCTCTAATAGGATATAAAAAGCCATTAGTTCTCGTGGACAAAAACACAACCCCTAACGGCTTAGCAGCTTGTATCAACTTCTGTAAAAAGATTATCGAGCAATAATAATCTATTTGCTTCTTAAAAAATAAATTGTATTAAAAAAGCCACACGTTTGAATCGATGTGGCTTTTACTTTGCAATCTATTTTATTAGATTACTTCTTCTTCAAATACTTCAATGAGTCGAAGACGACTGCGACGAGAATGATGACACCGATGAAAATATTTGAAATATCAGTAGCATTAGGAACCTGATATGTTGTTAAGATACGATTCAAGAAGAACTTCAACATTTCAAATATCAAACATCCAATGACAGCACCGGAGACTTTACCAATACCTCCGAGGAATGAAATACCACCGACGACACAAGCAGCGATAGCTTCCATTTCCCAACCTTGTCCATAAGCTGAATCAGACGAACCACCAATCAAACCAGTGACGAATCCACCCATACCATAGAGAACACCAGCCATGATGAAGGCACCCATTGTTACCCAGAATACAGAAATACCAGAGACTGATGCAGCTTCAGGGTTTCCACCAACAGCATACAAATATTTACCAAACTTAGTCTTGTTCCAAATCAAGGATACAATTGCAATGATGACTACTGCATAAATGATTGTAATTGGGAATCCGACAAAGTAGCTAGTTCCAGTTCCGGAAGATCCGATGAATCCACCGATCTTTGAAGCATCAGTGGAAATACCACCAGTCTTAATAGTGTTAGTTCCGACTGCACATAATCCCCAAATAGTCAATGACGTAGCAAGTGTAGAGATGAACGGATGAATCTTGAACTTTGCGGAGAAGAATCCAGCAACTGCTGAGAACAATGTACACATCAAGATTGAGAGTATCAATGCAATAATAGCAGTTCCCGCAACACCAAGAGTAGAATACATATCAGCTAGACGTATTCCGAAGAATGAAACTGTAGTGTCAGGGTTTAGGGACATACAAGTGATCAATGTTCCTAAAGTAACCATACGACCAACTGACAAATCAGTACCACCGAGCAAGATCAATCCTGCAACACCCAATGCATAGAAAATCTTATAGGAGAAGTTCTGGGTGATCATCATTATTGAGTTGATGCTCAAGACTGAAGGAGTAATACATACACAAACAATCATGAAGAGAAGCAACGTTAGATAAAGACCATTCTTGATGAAGAAGTCCTTCAATTCAAATCTATATACATAGTCTTCAAGTTTGGCTTGTAAGGTTTCCTCAATTGAATGCTTACCATTTCTCAACGATCCCAACAAGTTATACTCTTGTAAGAAGTGAGTATGTGATTCATTCTTGATTTTTTGAATTGCATTCTTATAAGCTGTCTTTTCCTCGAATACAAGCTGCTTATAATTTGAAGTCTCAATCTTCATCTTATTGTTATAAGCAAGTTCTGCATCCTTATCATTTTTATCAGTAGGCTTAGATGCCTCGATTTCTTTCAATCTAGCTTCATGCTCACTGTTAATCTTTTCAACAGCTTCCTTATGCATTTTCTTAAGATCGTCTTTCTTGCTCTTCCATTCAGCTTTTGCAACAGGAGTGACTTTCTTATAGAATGTTTTTGTAATAGCAATAGATTCTTTTTCCAAAGTAGAAATTTCTTCTTTGTGACTTAACGAATCTTGCCTTGCCTCTTCTATCAAAGTCTTATTAGCTTCAATAATTCCATCTTTTTCTTCTTTAGACAACTCTTTATTCTTTCTAACCTTGAAGTTTTCGTTCTTAAGAGATTCAATTTTATTAACACCGGTAGAACGAAGCTCTTCAAGTTTAGCTTGACGAGTTGCCATGTCTCTACAAAATTGATTTTGTTCTTCTGTAGAGGCACCAACTATTAACTCTAGTTCCATACTTTTCTCCTTTACATGTATTTGGCACAAAGTCTTAAGAGCTCTTCCTGATTTGTCTCTTTAGTATTGACAATACCAGCAAGTCTATGATTTGACATGACAGCTATACGATTAGTGACACCGAGAATCTCAGGCATTTCGGAAGAAACCATGATAACAGTCTTCCCACGTTTTGCCATATTGATAATCAATTGATATATTTCGTATTTCGCACCGACATCAATACCACGAGTCGGTTCATCTAGTAAGAACACATCAGGGTCACATTCCAACCATCTTCCAATAATAACCTTTTGTTGGTTACCGCCAGACAAAGAAGTAATTGCATCACTGGTAGACATACATTTTGTATGCATTATAATAACCTCTTTCTTAGCGGCTATGCCCATTTGTTTAGATGAAACAAGGCCAAATTTCAAATAATTATCAAGAGAGTTGATACATGAATTATAAGTAATATCTTCCTTCAAAAATAATCCATTAGCCTTTCTTTCCTCTGTAACAAGAGCGAATTTCTCATCAATAGCATCTTTGGCAGAATGGAAATCCAAGACTTTGCCTTTGTAGATTACTTGACCACCTGAAATTGTTCTGATTCCAAAGATAGATTCAAGAAGTTCAGTTCTACCCGCACCGACTAATCCATAGATTCCGAATATCTCACCTTTTTTAACAGTGAAAGATATATCTTTTAAGAAAGGTTCAAATTTTGTATTCAAACTTCTCACTTCGAGAATATCTTCACCAGGTTGATTGTCGACTGGTGGGAAACGATTAGTCAAAGAACGTCCAACCATTGCCTTAATCAATTCATCTAGATTAGTTTCAGTGGTTTTCTTAGTTAAAATCATTTGACCATCACGCAAGACTGAAACATCATCACAACATTGGAATACCTCATCCATTTTGTGTGAAATATAAATGAATGATATTCCTTTTTTCTTCAAATCAGACATGATTGAAAACAGCTTTTCAACCTCATTATCTGTTAATGAAGATGTAGGTTCATCCAAAACTATGACTTTTGCATTGTAAGAAACAGCTTTAGCAATCTCAACCATCTGTCTTTGAGCAACTGACATAGTCTTCATTTTGGCTTTTAGATCGACCTGAATTCCTATATCTTTAAAGAACTGTGTCGCCTCAGCCATCATATGTCTGTTGTCTATCAAACCAGCCATTGTTTGATAACGACCTAAATACATATTTTCAAGAACTGTCATTTCAAGACATTGATTCAGTTCCTGATGGACCATAGCAATACCATTTTCCAAAGCCTCTTTCGGACTATGGAACTCTACAGGTTTGCCGTCGAAAATGATACGACCATCATCACGTTGATGAATTCCAAAGATAACTTTCATCATCGTGGATTTTCCTGCACCATTCTCACCCATTAAACCCATTACAGAACCACGTCTCACTTTTAAATTGACACCTTTTAAGACTTGATTCTTACCAAAAGATTTACTGAGGTTTTGAAGTTCAAGAATGTAATCATTATTATTCTCTTCCACTTGTCTGCCCTCCTATTTGTGTATGTATAAAGCGTAAAAGGCAAGATATATAATTTATCTTGCCCTTTACAAAAATCTTCTAAATTATCTTGCTTAGGCTAATTCGTTGACATTAGAAGGAGTCAAGATAACGTGGTGTACACGGAAAGCCTTATGCTCTGAATCATACCAGAGAGATTTGGCATCAGCCAACCATTCAGCCTTTGTAGTAACAACCTTATCAAATTCATCAATCTTGTCCATATCAGCAGTGATGTCTTTTCCATCGATCATATTCTTCAAAGCTTGGAGAACAACCTTGGATTGGAGCTTACCATCATTTCTGATAGATGCAACATATTGGCTACCATTTGTCTTGAGCTGTGAAATAGCATCAGGCAAAGCATCGATACCAGCAATCAAAGCTTTAGAATCGATAAATGTCTTTGATTTAGCAATTTGAACAGCCATACCATCGTTGTTGGAAAGAACAACATCAACCTTAGTTCCATTGTCACCAGTCAAAACGTTGTTGACTTGAGTAGCAGCTGTATTAGGATCCCAAGTTGCACCTGCAGTATTCTTTGCAGTTTGGCATCCGATGATTTCGATCTTCTTGAAAGTGACACCAGGTACATTTACACCAGTGAGATTTCCAGTAGGTTTATAGGCTTCCATGATTTCAGCATCGGTTGTCATTCCAGCCAAAAATGCATCCAAGTAAATAGGAGCCCAGACACAACGAGCCTCAGCATCTGCATGTCCATCTTCACCCTTTACAACATAGACACCAACTTTTCCATCGCTATTACGATCAAATTTGGTTATTCCACCATTCTTTAGAATGTGTTCCGCAATAGCTCTACCTTCATAACGTCCACCTTCAGCAGACTCAATTCCAACATAATAAGCATTTTCATAAGACTTCATCAAATCAACATCGATGTCTCCATTGGATTTTGCAAGCTCACGATTCCAGAAGACAACAGGAACATTGACTTTCTTGATTTCATTCAAATAGTTTGCACCATTTGTTTGAGAGACTAGGTTCAAAGCATAAGCATCATAAGAGTTAGATGTTACAGCAGCCTTGAAGTTTTGAAGACCCTTGTTATCATCGTTTGCAGCATCATCCCAGTGTGATTCAAATCCGAATTTTTCAGCATTTGCATCATATCCAGGCTTCCAAAGGTTAGACATATTAGGATCAGCGTTGTTGTAAGTAGAAACATAAAGTTTCTTCAAACCTGAACCATTGCCACCATTACAAGAAGCAAGTACAGTTACTGCAGCTAGTGTCGACAGAACGAAAGGAATTAAATTCTTTTTCATAAGTTTCCCCCTTAATTCCAAAAAAATAAGAAGCATGCATAGAAATGACTAGAAATCCACCAGTTGATTTCTTGTCTTTCTTTGAATGTCGTTGAAATCATAGTATGAAAGCGCTAAGAAGTCAAGAGACATTTACACAAAAAAGCCTCGCACAATTATAGTGCTATGCAAGAGCTTTCAAAAATTTATAACTTGAATTAAAAATATCACATTTACTATGTTATCAAGCTTGGTTTTCATATATTTACCATTTTCATGCATAATTTTAAATGCTTTTTTGCACTCGAAACCAATCCATCAATCTTTATAGCATTTAATGTATGGGCTTTATCATACCGAGTTATCATTTGAAAGCGTATAGCTTTTATTCTTTATTTTTGCTTATTAAACTTTTTTCTATATAGAAAAAATCCAATACTTTTTCTAATAATTAAAAGAATTTTGAAAAATATAATTTCTTTTAAAGATTGTTTACTTTAACTTAAACGTCAATGTACTAGGCTGATGATCGCTATAAGCAAAGCCTGTGTCTCCGGTTTTAGTTATTTTTATGTTTTCTACTTCGATATTATCACTGACTATAAATCCATCGACAGTAGATACAAAAGTAGTTCCTTCTTGCCATGTTATATCGACATCTCTACAACTGGGTAGATTATCGGCAGCATATATTTTAAATCCATCGTCAAATGGAGACTTTTTGTCTTCATCAAACATATAATTCAGCCAATCAGGTTTTAATTGGTTTACTTGATCCTTAAATGCAAAGTCTTCTCTTGTATATTGAGGATACATAGGATTGTTTGTCAATAGATCATGATTGAAATCACCACCCACTATGACATAATTGCCTTTATCATATTCATTTTTAATATAAGAATAGAGTTCTTGAACTTGTGTATTTCTAATCTTTCCACCTTCATCATAAGCAGACATATGAGAATTGATCAAAACAAATTCTTTACCATTATCAGTCTTGATTCTATTAACATCAAAGCACCTATCCAAATCGAAGAATTTAGAGAATTCAGTCGAGACTGTATATTCAACTCTTTCACTATAATTTATTTGATATTTAGACATAGTAGATAATCCAGATTTGGATTTACCTATAGGATCATTTAAAGGATAGAAGAGATATGCTGAATCATAGTTGATTCCGAATGTCTTATCATAAAATTGGAAAGCTGATTCAAATTCACTCTCTTGATTTATATGGTAGGATCTGTCTGAATCCACATCGACTTCTTGCATACAATAGAAATCGCTATTTAAATCAGTTATTAAAGACTTAATACCATCTGTATTCTTCTGAACATCTTCTTTTGATTCACCTTTTCCATGAGTTCCTACAGTCTTAGTTCCATCCATGCTATATCCTTCATCCATGAAGAATGTATAGTCAGGTGAATAGGCACCAAAACCAACATTAAATGTAGAAACAGTCAATTCTTTATCTGTTTCGACTTTTTCGATATTAGAATTCCTATCAACATCCAAGACTTGATTTCCTATCCTATGATAAGAACATACGACATACGCGACATAACTACCAACTACCAAAACAGGCAATCCTATCACTACAGCTAACGTTATAGAAGTTATCTTTATTATTTTCTTTGTACTCTTTTTCATACGATGGATTATTATAAGAATACAAAATACTACTAATTGTTCAAAACCAATGCACTGAATCGGTTTATTTCATAATATAAATAAAACTTGATACTGTAATTTCTTTTGCTATTTGCCCCGATAAAACATTTAAATCCATAACACATTGATAATAAAATTTTAAAAGAATTCTAAATACAGGCTCGTGAGCAATTAAGCATGAAAGAAAAATCAAGTAAATAATATCACTAGAGGCTATTTATATTATTTCATAATTATCCAATGTAAATGCCTATTAAAGTCTTTAAATCTTAGAGCCAAACACTAAAGTTGCCTTTGCTCCTCTTTCTTTAATCCATAAAAGAATAAGATAAATATCAAGTCGAGACAGAACAAAGAATGTTTTTTTGAAATTAAAATAACTATTATTGCTTGTTATTCAAAGCAAAAGCAGCCAGAAAACAACCAGAAAACAACCAGAAAGTTTTATTAATCAGACACTTAACAAATATAATATTCGTGATTTTTATTGCTAGTTCGTGCTTTTGATAAATTACCTGCTTTTAAAACACGCAAAAAAAAGCGACTTCGCCTAAATTTAGTCGATTAATGCCTAAAGCAAGTGAAATAGTCCTTGAAAATGAAAAAAGGACTGATATTTGTATCAATCCTGTTATTTCAATATGGTGGGCTCAGAGAGACTTGAACTCTCACAGGACGAATCCTATTAGACCCTGAATCTAACGCGTATACCAATTCCGCCATGAGCCCAGTGCTTAGATAAAATACAACAATCCATAGCACTTTTCAATTTGTATAAGCTTATTTAATTCCAAATAGATTTTTGAAGAAATCCCCTATAGCTTTAAAGAAATCGACTATATGCTGCCAAAATGATTTGGGAGTAGACTCTTCATCTGATTTTATATCTTTTCCGCTACTATCGCCTTTGTTATCTATATCTGTACTATTGCCTATATCATTTAGTTTTCCTTCTACAACTTTAATTTTTAAATAAACATATCTAGATTCATTATCATCTATTACTATTTCTATTTTCAAAGTATATTCTCCGACTTGATTGTTCCCATCGATTGGATTTCCCTCAATTATGTTTGCTTCTTTATATTCGACTTTATCTATTTGTCCTGCTTCTATAAGCTTATCTACAATTTCATCAGGTTCTAATATAGTATCTGTAGAAACTATTAAAGCTCCTTCGGATAAAATATAATTCTCATTTCCAGATCCAAATACAGTGATAGGAAAAATAATTGCTGTTTCATTTTCACTTTTATCTTTGGCTTTTATTTCGACATTGTATCTTCCAGCTTTCATATAATTCATATTTTCATGGTATTCATCTCTTCCTAAATAGACATTCAATTCCTCATCTATTTCATCTACTGATCTAAATTTAGATAATATAAATTCCTCTGATAATCTATCATTTATAGTCGTCTCAATTTTTTCAACTTTAGATGTTATAACAGGAGGAATATCATCGATGATTTGAATAATCTTTTTAACTAAAGTCGAATTCTCTGAAGCATCTTTACTAGAAATAGTTAAGACATAATCTTCAATAGACATAGGTTTAAAGCCTTCTATTTTTATATTAGGAATTAATACTTCCATACTATTATCAGATACTTCTATTCTTTCTAATAGGGAATCTTTCAATATCTTTAAATCTCTTGCTTTATCATAACTTACTTGTATCGGCTTTGTATAACTATCGGCTGATATTCCATCTATTATTATTCTAGGACTTATATCATCTTTACTCATCAACCTAATAGTTATATCTTTTTCAGCTTCATATAGATTTGTCCTTTCATCAAAAAATCTAATAGATAATTGATAATCTAAAAATCTACCATTTTGAGCTAATTCATGCTTGTAATAATAATCTCCAAAATTCTCATCAATCCCTGTGATAATATGTTCAGTATATTTTTCATTTCCTATCGGTCCTATTGCTCTTCCATATTTACTTGAAGTAATTGCTCTCAACAAATATAAAGGATACATATAATCCCACCATGTATCGTGAATCTTGTCCACTTCAACTACAAATCTCTCAGTATTTTTCCAATATGCAAAAACATCATGATAATTAAACGTCTTTGCACCGGCTTTAATTCTAAATTCTTTTGAATCACAATACGCAGCATTAGCAATATGACATGTCTTTGGAAAATTAATATCAACTCTAACTTCCTTCTTCCCTGTCGATGGAATCGATGATTTGTTCTTCTTATAAAAGTCTTTCACTTCTTCTAATACAAATTTTATGTATAGAAAATTATCTTTTCTATCGACTATATAATTTATGTATGGTGAAGAATTGCTAGTTCTATTTTCTTTATATGTATAGTCACTACAATATATTTCATTTTTGTTAACTTTAAATCTTGTTCTTAGCCTAACGTAGCTATTATTATCTTTAAAATCAAGTCCTTGAAAATTTAGATTCAAATATTCATCATAATAGAAATTATCAAATGAAACATCATAAAAGCTAAAATAAACAAAGCCTTTATCTGATATAAAATCAGAATAAGATAATCTTCCTCCTGTGTCCTGCTTAAATCTATTATGAAAAGATTCTTTTTTATTATCTATATTTTTTTCAAATCTAAAACAAGGATCTTTTTTAAAGAAACTAAAAGACAATCCTATGGATACTATACTTAAAATTAACTTGTTTATAACTTTAAACATCTGTTATTTCTCCTTTCTTTTATGAGGTATAGGAGATGAAATATAAAACTGAATTATTTATAGTTAACAATCGATAGATTTTTGTTAAAATAATAATTGCTGCTCCCGTAGCTCAGTTGGATTAGAGCGGCCGCCTCCTAAGCGGCAGGCCGTAAGTTCGAATCTCACCGGGAGCGCCAATGTCCCTGTAGCTAAACGGATATAGTGTGGGGTTCCGAACCCCAAGTTAAGGGTTCGACTCCCTTCAGGGACCCCAGGGCGTGCCTTCGTGGTGAAGCTGGTATACACGCAAGACTTAGAATCTTGTGGGGAGACCCGTGCGAGTTCGACTCTCGCCGAAGGCACCATTTGCTAACTATGCTAGCCTATGGCTAGCTTTTTTATTTCATCAAAACCTCCTTCGTTCTATATGTGAACTAAAAAAGAAAAAATAAAAGTAAATTCTAGAAATAAAATTAGATAACCTTTGTCAAGCTCTTTTTTGAAGAAATACCACCAAAAA
>ENA-OPRN01000006-OPRN01000006.1-human-gut-metagenome-genome-assembly--contig:-NODE-6-length-92339-cov-28.579700_pt1 | contig 92339 bp, 75 predicted proteins | sample MGYA00241894_ERZ501882 | MGnify/ENA primary metagenome ERZ501882 (study PRJEB25962, sample SAMEA2042220) | human gut metagenome | biome: human gut; feature: human-associated habitat; material: faeces...
TCCATGGAATCCATCCATCATTGCTATTGCTCCTTGGTCCAGTGAGAGGGGTGCACTACAAAATTACGGCTGAGCTTTTATTTTCTTTAAATATACAACTGATAATTAACTATTGAAGTTTAAGGTGTTCATCACCTTATTTCCATTAGAATCAGTGATTGATAAGAGACAAGCTGTATAATAATTTTTGTTATTCCAATTACAGACAGCAACTTCCATAGTGTAGGTCTTAGTATCATCTTCATAAGGTTTGATCCATCCATACTGGCCTGTAGCATTAGTGCAATAAAGACGCATTTCACTATCACCATCCTTTAAATAGGCATTTGAATAATCTTTGGTTGAAACAAATTTCAAACCGGCAGTAATAACATATACCTCGGCAGTATGATAATTATCAGCAACAGGTAAAGCTATCAAATCAGCTAAGGTCTTGCCTTTAATAAACGAGGCTGTTGAATAATCCACATTTCCAAACTCATTTTTAACTATTTGACAACCAGTCATGCAAGACTCAAAATAGGAAGGAGTACCATTACGGGCGCTAGCAAACAAATCTCTCTTTCCTTTGATATAAACTGTTTGACCTATTTGAAGTCCATTGAATTCATCCGTTGAATTCATAACTACTGCTAAGCTTCCAGAGTCATCTATCAAGTAGAATCCGTTCTTGTTTACTAAAGAAGGTCCTATGACACCTTTGACTAATAATTCAGTATCTTTACTAGCATCAATTGCAGCTTTAACATTAACTGCTGAACTCACATCAACAGGCTTAGTAATCTTTATATCCATAGTCTTAGAAAAGTCTGTTTGACCATCCAAATGACCAGTGACAGTAATGGTTGCTGTTCCTTCAGTTTCATTATTAATATGGAATATAACCTTACCATCCTCGCCTTTTTCAAAATAAGCTAAAGCAGTATTGTTAGAAGAATAAGACAAAGTAGCTGTTCCAAAGTTCAATAAATCAGATGTTACTGAAGTGAGCATTTCTTTCTTAGGGTCTGCACTATAGGCTGTATCAAATTGCTCTAATCCATAATATTCGACAGCAAACTTAGGAGCTTCTGCTTTATCGAATTGATAATTATTGTTATCTTCAATCTTGATAGGGAGGAATCTAAATAAAACTCCAGTAGAAGTTGATTTTGCATTTAAGGCTGTGTAATAAACAGAACATATCTTTCCATCATATTGATCCATCCAAGCAAAATCTTTACCATCACATGCAGTATAAACATAGCTTCCTGTCTTACCATCTAAATCATCGATGTAATAATTAACAAAGTTCTGTCCTTCTTTTTGAACTCTCTTGATGAGTGCATTGCTATGATAAATCAAGGAAGTGATGTTGGCAGAAGGAGAAGTTTCAATAACTTCTTTGACTGTCTTTTCTTGAGCAAATGACAAATCCAAATCATTAGTCGATTCATCATTGGATAATAGATGTCCATCGATCAATTGACAGGCTCCTTTATATCCAAACTTTTTGGCAGAACTAGCTTCTTTAGAAGCAATAAACATTGTCTTCTTAGCTAAAAGAGTAATCTTGTTTCCTATGGCAACTGCTGTAGCAATCTGGTTATCATAGACATATATGGAGCTATTATCACCGACGATTATGAATCCATTAGGCTTCATTCCACTAGCAAATGTGATTCTAGAGACTACACCAGTAACCTTAACCAAAGAATCTACAGCAGCTTCTCTAGCTTCACCTATAGTCATTTCTGTGTAGTCATCTTCACTCCAAGTAGGAATTCCTTTTGTAAATTCAATAATCCATCCGCTCTTTATTTCAGGAGTTTTGCTTTGATAGTTTTGAATTGTTCCATAAAGTAAGACTGTATCACCTTTTACAGGTTTCTCATCTAATTCACTGTATCTCTTTGCACCATCAGCACTATATGTACCATAAACGGACAATGTTCCTGTTGAATCTTCGATAGTCATAGAGCCAAAACCAGCATCATCGATAGATTTAATTGTAGCTCTAACATAGTATCTTTCAGTTGTGGGACTACCATCGCTAGGCATCATAGCTATCAATTCAGCTATTGTATAAATCTTTCTATCATCTTCATTTTTAGTGGAAGGTGTAGTAGGTGTAGTAACAGTACCAGTATTAGATGGAGCACTAGTATTATTGCCTTCTCCACAAGATACTAAAGTTGCACAAGATAAAACGGATAGAAATAAACTGAGAAATTTACGATTCTTTTTCATTTTCTTTGATTTTTCCTTTAGGTAAATTAAAAGTGGTTATAGTCTCGACAAATGCATATTATCAAACGCAAAAAATTGTTCTAAAAAGAATCCTTTTCTAACATTTTAATAATAAGCATTTTTGAATTTAAGAATAGCGTCGCTAATCTCAAACTCACACAAAAAACACAACGCTTAAAGTATAAAGAATTTCTTAAGAAAAAGTAATAAAAGCACTTTCAAAAGGCGACCTACGTTTTCGTTTTTACTAGATACTCTATTAGTAAATCAAATGATTGATTTTAGATATTTTTGACTAAAGTCTTATTCTTCCACTTGCCTAACTTCCATCTAATTTCAAATATTATTCCTCTAACACATTCATCCAAACAAGCACCGATAAAAGCTCCGTATATTCCTAATTTAAAAACAATGCATAATAAAGCTGATACTCCAACAGTCAAAGCCCAACTTGTAAAGATTGAAGTCAAGACAGGAAATGATATATCACCTGCTGTTTCTAATCCTTTGACATAGACTAGGTTAGTAGCTCTTCCTTGATCCAATACTATATCTATCAACATGCAATAAACAGCGACAAGTCCTATATCGTGTTGTGTAAATCCTTCTATATTGGTAGAAGGATCAGCTATGGCTTCTCCCATCAAATAATAAAAGACAAAATAGGCTATAGCAGTTATTAGCAAAGACATTATGAATGACACAGTCCTAGCCATAACACCTATATCTTTGACTAGTCTCTCCGTCTCATCTTTCTTGCCTTCACCTACTAATGTTCCTTCGACAACTTGCATAGCAGTAGCAGTTCCACTAGCAAACAAATAGATGATGGAAGTGAAAGTCATGATATAGCTTCTTAGATTTTGCATTAAAACTGAGACAGACAAATTAACTATTATCATCAAGACTAATTGAGAGAAGTTATAAGATAAAGTCTCTCCTGCTGTAGGTAACCCAATAGTCAAAAGTCTATTGAACAATTGTTTTGGAAAAGGTCTTATTCCTTTGAATGACAAAGAAATAGATACATACTTGACGTAGAATACTAAAGAAAGAATAAATCCGACAAATCTAGATATCAAAGTAGATAATCCTACCCCTATCATTTTTTGAATGGGATCTAAAGTTCCATCAGGAAAAGCCCACAATGTTATTGCGACACCTATAGCATCAACAACATTTGTAATCACAGCTATCAGCATAGGTTGTGTCATTTTCTTGTTAGCTCTTAAGAAAGAAGACAGTACTTGATTTAAAGCCAAAAATATTATCGATGCACCACTCACATATTGATACATGACTGCAAAAGGAAAAACATTATCTTTCACTTGCATCATCGTAAACAAAGGATTAGCTAATCCAATCACCAATGAACTGACAACTACTCCTAAAATAAAGTTAACCCAAAAAGACAATGAATATACTTTATTCAATAATTCATTGTTTCCACTTCCTTTCAATTGAGTTATCAATATTAAAGAAGAGGTCGAAAAGACAGAGAAAGAAACGATAAAGATATTGGATATTTGATTTGCTTGACTTACAGCATTAGAAGCTATTGGAATTCCAGCTAGCATAAATTGATTTATATAGCCCATGGCTACACTCAATATCAGTTCCAAAAATACAGGAACTGCTAATTTGACAATATCTTTATTCCTTTTAAAAACCTTAAATATGTTCATTTATAGTAAACACCTAAATATAAATACATATCTAGTTTAAGACTAAATTTCTAAAAAAAGAATAACCAAATTCAAAAAGCAATATCTATAAAGTGATGAAAATCAAATCCAATTCAAAAAAATTGATATATAGAAAATATATAAAAAAAGTCATCCGCATAAAACGGATGACTTTATAACATAAGACTAATTATTATTTACTGTCTGATTCGGCTTTTTCTTCAGCTTTTATCTTTTTAATATCTAAGGTGATTACAATTCCACCCCAAACTAAGATGACACCTAACATTCCAAAGATATATGCATAGTTGATCCAAAACCACTTAGGAGCAGTTTGACCAATTACAGTACCTTGCATGGAGTTTGCATTGACGATGCTGTAGCAGACATCCTTCAAGACTCTTCTCAAGACCAATTGATCGCCTATGCTGGATTCATCATAATTCCAAGCTGATGAAGCCATAGTAGCCAAATTCAAATCACCACCTGCATATGCTTCTTGTCTTGCATCCATATAAGTAGGAATCGTGTTGAAGTCACAGATGACAGCTCCATTGAATCCCCACTCATCTCTAAGGATAGTAGTTAACAAACGATAATCACCACCAGTCCAACGAGTTCCGATTCTGTTGAAAGATGACATCATTCCCAATGTCTTTCCTTCCTTGACTGTGATTTCGAAAGGTCTCAAATAGATTTCTCTCAAAGCTTGCTCAGTAATCCAAGAACAATCACCGGAAATAGAACGATGCGTCTCTTGTTCATTAGCAGCGAAGTGTTTGACAAATGTTACTAATCCTTTACTTCTGCAACCTCTCACTTCAGCAGCTCCAACCTTTCCAGAAAGAAGAGGATCTTCTGAGAAATATTCGAAGTTTCTTCCTCCGAATGGAGACCTATGAATATTCATAGCAGGAGCGTACCATCCAGTGTAAGGAGTAGATCCGTTTCCAATCAATCCCTCTTCACCGACAGCAGCACCAAATTCAGAAATGAGTTCATCATTCCAAGTGGATGCAACAGTTACACCACAAGAATATGATGCAGTCTTCTCAAACAAACCAGGATTGATGAAGCTAGTCCAACCGACAGGACCATCAGCACAAGTCACAACAGGAAGACCAACACTATCAACACCTGCAATCTTATAAGCAGCTGTATTATACATGTTGGCAACTTCTGCCAAGTTCATTTGATCCAACAATCTGTCCCATCTCTCATCATCAAACGAAACTTCTCCAACCCATTCGCCACGAACTTTATTTCCTTCTTCATCGACTACATAATTACCATCGGCATCAAGATTATCCTTATACAATAAATCATAAATTGTATATAACTTGGTATCATCTACTGTAGGATAATCGAATTGAGGATCATTATCGTAATCGTTAGGATTATTAGTAGATTTATCATCCAATTTGTCTATAAAGTCTTGACTGACAGTTCTTTCTTCTTGAGTTCTGGGAGATGGGAATGTTCCTTCCCAGTCTTTTCTAGAAAGAATAGTCTTCAATTGATAATCACTATTAAATGATGCATCTACATTATCAGTATAAAGATTCTTGACTTCAGTTCCAGTCACAGGATCTTCAGCATATTGATAATTATCAGCCAATTCCATATCGAATGATCTTATGCTTTCATGTGAATTCTTGTTGAAACTCAATGAATAAGTTCCAGCATCCAATTCAAAGCCTTTAAATCCATTATTGTTGGCATCTTTATAGTCATATGAAGCCATGTAGTAAGGATTGATATCAATCGATACTTTTTCACTAGCACCAGGCTCTAATAAGCCAGTCTTGGCATATCCAATCAATATCTCATAAGGCTTTTCGATTTCACCAGTTTTATAAGGAGCTTTAGCATAAACTTCTACTACGTCTTTACCTGCGACACTTCCTTCATTTTTTACCTCAACTTCAACAGTAAATTCACTAGTAGGATCAAGTGTAGAAGGAACTGTTGTAGCATCGACACTCCATGAAAATGTCGTATAACTCAACCCATATCCGAAAGGATATACTACATTGTCATTGTACCATTCGTTACCATCAGTAAAACCACGTGTCTCATAATAACGATATCCTACATACTCACCTTCTTCATAATCAGCAAAATAGTAGAGCTTAGCTTGATCACCAATCATATATTGGTCACCAAGTCCACCTTCAGTATCAAAATCGTTATTTACAGAAAAGTTTTTCCAAGAAGGCATTTTCTTGAAATCAGTAGCATAAGTATCGACAGTCTTTCCACTAGGATTTACATCTCCGGCAATGATTTCACCTAAAGCTTTACATCCAGAATTTCCTGGGTATCCAATAGAAATAGCAGCATCAATCTTAGATGGATCAATCGTATATCCTTTTTGAGTGACATATTTAGCATTTTCTTCTAAGAATCCCAATTCCATAGCAGATCCAGAGTTGATTACGACAATAACTTTTTTAAATCCGCCATTGGTTACTGCAACGATCAAATCTTCTTCGTTCTTGTCTAATTGAAGATAGTGGTCATCGCTCTTTCTAGCACCTTCCACACCATCCATGGTCATAGGAAGATCCATACCCTCTCCACCGATTCTAGTAAGAACTATAACAGCGGCATCTTGATAATTCTTGTAACTATCTTTTACTTCATTTGTATAAGAAGACTGAGGAGTTTCACCAGTTTTCAATGTGACTGGTTTTCCTGAATCCAAGTCGCCAGAAGCTGAAGAACGTCCTTCTCCTGAGAGTTTGTTATCGTGATAGAAATTCTCAAGTGTTGGGTTGACTTCAAATCCGGCATTTCTTAAAGATTCGTTAACACCGATAAAATCTCCACTAGCAGCACCTGAACCAGATCCACCGATTGCGATGTTGTCAGAATTCTTTCCAAAGACAGAAATTTTAGAACCTTTGGCTAAAGGCAAGGCATTGTTCTTGTTTTTCAACAAGACCATTCCTTCTTCATTCAATTTAACGTTAACATTGTCAGCATTAGCTTTGCTTTCGTCTTTGCTGTTAAAAGACTTCACATAAGCTGACTGTTCACCTTCTTTAAAGATAGGATCAGCGCCACCCAAAGCAAAGTCCAAAACATCGGCCAAAGCTGTATTCAATACGATAGGTACAGCTATTACAGTAGCTAACAAAACACCGGAAGTTATAGACCATATTTTGAAGCTATTCTTTTTCCATAGTTTTTTTATCATCATAAGAATTAATTCCGTTTTTTAGTAGTTCTTGACAGGATAACCTTTGACATTGTCCCACTCAGCAACAAAGTCATCGCCGCTCAAAGCAATATAATCGAGCAAGGGTGCATGAGCAGCCATTGTAGTACCGTTGATACCATCAGAGTTATTGGTCATAAATGTAAATTCATTGTTTCCAACCTTGAGATCAACAGTTCCCAATGTAAATTCCTTGAAAGGTTCAGGATCAGTAGTATCACCAACTCTTGCAGGAACATTACTGAAAGTGATAGTTCCATAATCCAAAATCTTTCCGTTGGCCATGATTTGATAATTGTCTTTATTGTAAGAATAGTTTTCAATCTCTTGAGACATACTAGCCTTCAAAGTGACAGTCTTTGCAACATCGGAAATGACTTCGAACTTGAGAGTATTTCCTCTCTTATACATATAAGAGACAAACTTATCTCCGGAAGCGTTGAATCCAGGCTTGGTAACAATTGCACCAGCTTCAGTAGTGGTTCCAGAAAGTCCAGCTCCAATTATTCCAGTGAAGTCAATATCTTCAGCTTCAAACTTGTATGTTTGTGCTCCAACATATTCAGTTGTAGAACGTTTCCAATTAGCTGTCAAAGTCAAATCACCGGTAACATTAGTGGTGAAATCATAATCAGCACCGGTGGAAGTCACCCAGCCGCCGAAGTCATATCCTTTTCTAGAAGGATCCACCGATATCTTAGAAACAGGCTTTCCAGATTCAACTTTCAAAATTCTAGTCTCAGGAATTGCACCATAATGGTTGTAATTAAATGTGACATTGTAGGTAGTAGCACCTTCAGTCAACCATTTCGCATATAAAGTAATAGCAGAAGTGACTGAGCTATTCCAATCATAAGCTAAAGTCAATTGAGTATCAATGTACCATCCATCAAATGTATATCCACTCTTTGTAGGGTCAGCAGGCTTCTCGCCTTTGCTTCCATCTTCGACTGTTAAATTAGAAACTTCACTTCCTTCATTAGTTTCAAATGTGATATCGAATGTTTGCTTGGTGACAACGATATTTCTCAAAGTAGCATTCTTTCCACCAAAAGTAATTTTTATAGAAGCGTTTGCGTTGGTAACAGTAGTATTCAATGTCGTATAAGTGATTCTAGAGTCAGTCATATCGAGCTCAGCAGTTGACTTGTTTTTATATGTGACAGTCAAAACACCACCTGCAGGATCGAAAGTTTCACCTATCTTGTAAGACATCTTGGTAGGATTAGTCTTTACAGCAATTTTAGATACATTCTTATCACTGACTTCAGTATCAGTTTTTCCTCCAGTATCTTTACCAGAACCAGTATCAGGCTTAGGTTCTACTGAAGCAGTATTGTTGGTCTTATTAGATGGCTTAGCTGAATCACTGTTTCCTCCACAGCTAGCCAATGAGAACATACAAGCCAATAAAGCAAAAATCTTTAAACTATTTTTTTTCATTTTTTCCTCCTGGTTCATCCAATGAACCTGATTACAATCAAATTTTAAGAAAAGGCTTTCAATTAGTGACAAAAGTGCCAAAACTTGTACTCGTGAAGACAAACTTGGCAACATCCATAAATAAACAATTGACCTTGACGAAACATCCGCCAAGGTCAATTTATAATTCATAGAAAGCGGATTAGGCTACTGTGAAAGTGATAGTTCCGGTGTAATGGCACTCAGTTGGAGTTCCAGCGAAAATCCATCCGGACATATAAGCATTTGTATAGTATGTGAGATCGACATCGACAGTGTAAGTTCCACTAGCCAAAGTTCCTTCCAAGGTGTAGTAATCGACTACATCATAGCTGGACTTGTTAGCCTTACCCATGACTGACTTCTCATGCTTGACAGCAGTAAGTCCTGCAGGAATCTTGGAGAACTTATAGTCATAAATCTTGCTATCTTTTGCTGTAGCAGCATCGATAGTGATGATATCTGAAGCAGTCTTATCTTCATTTCTTTGATGCCATGAATCATCGGCAGGATCTTGATATGCATTGACGATCAATCCATTCATTGACATACCCCAGAACTTTGCACCACCAGGTACTTCTGTGAAGTAAGCCAATGCAGGTACTTGAACCTTCATAGACATAGGCTTGTTAGCTTCATAAGTTGCAGCTGACTTGCCAGTAGACATAGCATTTCCATCGACATGGATAGCACTCTTTACATTGACAGTGATGTTAGCGGTAGAAGAAATCCAGTTATCTTGGTTGACTTTAGCTGAAATAGTGACAGTTCCTTCTTTGGTGGCCTTACCACTTATGACCTTACCATTGACTAAGGAGAGACCAAACTCAGCCAATTTTCCCTTTTCAGTATCATCGATTGTGAATTGAATATCACCAGAAGCGATAGATACAGAGTTGTTGACATTATATTCGGCATCGACTGAGAATACAGCACCTGCAGAGATTCCGTTCTTTACAGTTGTCGAATTAGCTCTAGCATATAAAGCACGTTGAGCTTTTCTTCTTACAGCGAAGTAGAATGAAGGATTCTTCTTATCATCGGTTGAGGAGGAAGCTGAAGCTTTGGTATAAACCATCTTTTCGGTCTCATTCCATGTACCATGGTCCATTGCATTCTTAGAATAAGTAGAAGATTGTCCTAAAAGCTGGTCAGATCCTGCATAAGCCATGAGGTTTACAGGAACATAATCCTTAGCCCAAGCATCTGTACATACATCAGCCTTGCTATCCCATTCATCACGGAGCAAGTATTGGTGTACTGCATAAGATTCGGCAGTTACTGCAAATCCGATACGGTTGAATGAAGACATAACACCCATGGAGTTTCCATACTTCAATGCCCATTCGAATGGCTTCAAGTATTGCTCACGCATAGCTTGCTCAGTTACAAAGGTGCAAACACCACCATAATCGGCACGATATGATTCCTGATCGTTCAAGAAGAAGTGCTTTACATAGGAAATCAATCCTTTAGAAGAAGCACCTTTGACGACAGCCGCAGCAAATCTTGCAGCGTGCCATCCATCTTGTGAATAGTATTCGAAGTTACGTCCAGCGAATGGTGAACGATGAGTATTCATAGCAGGACCAGCCCATTGAGAAAGTCCAACCCAAATTGCATCGTTTCCAACCATACGTCCCATCTTTTGACCTAATATAACATTGAATGTCGCAGCAAGAATAGGAGCTGAAGTAAACAATGTTCCACCTTTAATTTGGACAGGACCATCAGCATAGTTGTTGGCATCCATTCCTATGGCATCAATCTTGGTCATGTTAGGACCACTAGTGGCATCACCAGATACGATGTCTGACATTTCCTTCCAAGTCAATTCATTCATCAACTTAGACCACTTTTGTGAACCTTCATCAGTTCCTTCGACGACTTCTCCATTTTCATCGATCTTCAAATCTTGATAATCGACACCAGAGAGATCGGCAAGCTTGATATTGTTCTTCTCGCCTTGATTCCATGAAGAGGGTACAGAATTGACATACCAAGGATCAGCTTCCGATAATTCGTAATGATTGTAGACATCCTGATCGTCGAGAATTGCAATTTGATTAGCTGTCAAAGTACGATCGGCAACTGAAGCAGGCTCAGGTTGTTTCAATCCAGTTGCTCTAGAGATCGAATGGCTGAGCAATGATTCTGATGTGGAGTTGTAATCATCATCTTGAGAGAAGATAGGAGTGATTTCTTTTCCAGTCTTATAATCGGTGGAAAGCTCTAATGCAGTAGGAACTGCGGCAGTATATGAAAGAACTTGAGTGTGTGAATCTCTGTTAGCTGAGATTGTGTAATTTCCAGCTTCCAATTCATATCCGACAAAACCATTGCCGTTGGCATCATTCCAGTCATAAGAAGCCATATCCTGAGCAACAAAGTCGATTGTGACAATGTCAGACTCGCCAGGTTGAAGCAACTTAGTCTTTCCAAAGTTGACAAGGTTATTAGAAGCTTTCTCGATTCCACCCTTAGTGTAAGGGGCTGAATAATAGACCTGTACAACATCCTTACCAGCTACATTACCAGTATTGGTAACTTTAACTTGAACTTCAATAGTTTGATTGCCTTTGGTGATTGCAGCATCAGTTATTCCTTGCCACTCCCAATCGAAGGTGGTGTAGGAAAGTCCATATCCAAATGGATAAAGAACTTGCTCTTGATACCATTTCTCACCAGTCTGTCCACCCATATCAGTAGCAGCTGTCTCATAGAATTTATATCCGTTGTAAATACCTTCTCTGTATTCGAGATCGGCATAGTTAGTCATCTTTCCGCTTTCATCATAGAAGAAGGCGTTCATTCTAGAGCCATCAGCTTTCTTGTTTTGGGTCTGCCATCCTAAGTTTGTAAAGGAAGGATCCTTGGTGAAATCCTTAGTCCAGATATCGGATGTATGTCCAGAAGGATTGACAACACCTGTTAAAATTCTTCCGATAGCTTCAGCACCATTGTTTCCAACTCCACCGACCCAAAGAATTGCATCGACACCCAAGTTGGAATCGGTCTTCTCTTCGGCCAATTCAGGAATTTGCATAATATTAGAAGAGTTGATAACAACAATGACCTTGGAGAAGTGTTCCTTGACGTGGTGAACCAAAGCCACTTCGTTGTCATCGAGTTGCAACACGTGATCATCGGGGTTTGCATGATCTTCCACTTGGTTAGTTGCTAAGTCCTTGTTCTCAGTTCCTTGTCTTGAGAAAGTGATGACTGCAGCATCGCTGTATCCATAATAAGAAGCGATAGTAGAAGGAGTGTAGTCGGATACAGGAAGCTCATTATTGATTGTTCCTAATGTGTGATAGGTGTTATAGAGATTGACAGTGACAGGGTTGACTTCAAGACCTGCATCTTCCAAAGACTCTACAAGACCCGTGTAGGCAATTCCGTTATTGCCAGTTGTTCCAGCACCAGATCCACCACCAGCAGTAACAAGGTTGACTGATGCCATTCCAAACAAAGTAACCTTCTTTTCATAAGAAGCTAAAGGTAATGCATTATCAGCATTTTTAAGCAAAGTATCACCTTCGGCAGCTATGTCGATAGCTAATTCCTTAGCAGATTTTTGCTCGTCAGCAAAACTTCCATAATCGGAATAAAACTTTCCCTTTGCATCTTTGTCACCGGTGGAAGTTCCATCGGGATTGACTGTTCCAGGCTCTAATGAGTCTACATCATGTTCAGAATCACTAGTTCCACTTGAGTCCCCACCATTTCCAGATGAGCCCTTGTTATTAGAAGGGGTACTTGGATTAGGTGAAGGATTAGTTGAAGGATTAGTGCTTGGGTTGCTGTTGCATCCAATCAACATTGTTGTTAATCCGAGCAAAGCAAGTAATTTGAAATTTGTCTTCATTTTGTTTCCAAAAAGACTATTTGTCTTTTCCTTTCCGGTTGATTATCCTCAAATCTATATGTAGGAATCTTGCAACCGTTTACATTTTATTTTTATAAAGGGAAGATAGGAACTGTCAATGTTGGTCGAAATGTTTATCATTTGAACTATTTATGCAAATTCGTTCAAAAAACATACTAATTTTAGAAAGGTGTAAACCCTTTTATAATAATGGCAAGAGGATGAAAAAAATGACTAAAAATATATTTGAAAAAGTCAACAATTCTAAATTGTATATACATATCGTTAATATTATACAAAGAAAAAGTTGTTTCTATGGATATTGTGTAATATGTCCAAGCAAATAATTGAGCTTTCTTTAATTGAAGAAAGAAACTGTGAGTTGATCATAAAGGCCTTCTTAGATTTGACTGATAGCAAAAAAGTCGAATCTATAAAAGTCAATGATGTCATTCAAGAAAGCAAGATATCCAAAGGTACTTTTTATAAATACTTTTCAGGAAAGACTGATCTCATAAATAAAAGTGTAGATTGGCTAGCTTTTGAATTGAACAAAAAGATATTAAAGCCTTTAATATCAGAAGATTTCTCTGATGAGATCATTTTGAATACCGCAACTAAAATAAACGTCAATAAAAGAATCTACAAACAAGTCACTGATTTGTTTGTAGATAAATCCTTTGTCGAATCCAAGCTGATGATGTCATCAGGATTAGATAATAAGCATATCCTCACAACAAATCGAATCCTACTATTCTACTTAATAAATCTCTTCAAAGAAGAGACAGACTGTACCCCTTTAAAACTAAAAGAGACAATTAAAATTTGTCACAAAGAACTGAGAAGAAGTCTTAAACAAATAGAAGGAGTTAGAAAAAATGATTGAAATAGCATTAGTAGAAGATAATCCAAACGATAGAGATAACCTAATAAAAGCATTAGATAGATTCTCTAAGGAAGAAAATGAGCCTATTCATATAACACATTTCTCTACCGGAGAAGAGTTTATAGCTAAGTTCAAAGCTATTTATAATGTTATCTTCTTGGATATAGAATTAGGTGGAATGAACGGAATGTCTATAGCTCAATCCATAAGAAAAGTAGACAATTCAGTATTTATAATATTCTGTACCAACATCGCAGCACTAGCTATAAAGGGTTATGAATACAACGCTTTGGATTACTTCATAAAACCTGTGTCTTATGAAGACTTAGTGTTGAGAATGAAAAAAGTAGCAAGAAGTGTTAAAGATAGTCAAAGAAAAATTAGCTTTCCTATAGAAGATGGAATCCAAGTTTTATTAGTCAACGAAATCATCTATATCGAGTCTTTTGGGCATGACACAATCTATCATACAAAAGATAAAAATATAAAAGCTAAAGAGAGAAGAAGCATGAAATCCATAGAAGATGAATTAGGACCTCTTGGATTTTCTAGATGCAATGTAAGTTACCTGATAAACCTCAGATATTTAGACTCAATAAAAAATAATGATGTGATTTTATATGATGGGGAAACATTATCAATCTCTAGAAATAGAAAGAAAGATTTCTTAAATGATTTCTTTGCTCACCTAAACAGAAACGGAGGAATATCTCAATGACGGCCGATCAAGTATATGGACTGATCGACTTTCCTTTGTTTTTAATACTAGGAGAGTCTTTAATAGTTCAGTATTTTCCTAGAAGAAACTACTTTTGGATACGAGCTGTTATTTGTTCCATCGCTGTCATCGCTTTTAATTTCCTTAGAGATTTCAGTTATGTTCCTATAGGTTGGCTCAATTCAGCTATCCAAACGACTTTTCCTTTGATAACATTCGCATTGTCTTTAATAGGATTGAGCATTTGTTTTAAAGCTACTATTCCAAGTATATTGTTAGCTGGAACTGTAGGATATTGCATTCAAAACTTCTCCTATTGCTTGATGTCGATAATAAGAATTTCAATAGGATTCGATCAATCTCTTTGGTACTATGTAATTGCAATACTAGCACCCATATTCTGCTTAACTTACTTCACTACATATTTCATCTATCTCAGAAACAAGGATCTTAGAATCGGAATAGACAAGATTCAAGAAAAAAGACAAATATTGATAACTTTGATGGCCTTAGCAGGAATATCGATTCTATCTTGCTATGCTATGATGACTTCCTCCAAATTTGATTCAAAAGGAATGTGGTACTGCACCTATTCCTTCGATATGATAGTCGGAATCATTATCGTAACTACTGAATTGGAGTTATTGAGATCTAGAAAAAATGCAATAGATAAGATGAAAGTACAAACACTATGGGAAATAGATAAAAGAAACTATGTCAAAAATGCCGAAAACATGGATTTTATCAATGTTAAGATGCATGATTTAAAGCATAGATTAGACAACTTGTCTACCAAAGTCGACAAGGAAGAACTAGATTCATTAAAATCGTCCTTAGATGTTTTTAAGTTTGCGAACAAGACAAATTGTGAAGCCTTAGATATGGTCTTGGCAGAAAAAGGAATGAAGATGGTCAAAAGCAAGATTCATTTTACTTGTTTAGTCGATGCCTCAAAAATCAACTACATTCCAAAAGAGAACTTATATTCTTTATTTGAAAATTCAATTTCGAACGCAATTGAAGCTGTGACTCAATTACCAGAGGGCAAAAGAGTAATAGCTGTGACTAGTAAAGACTATGGTGATTATATAAATATTCATATTGAGAATTACTGCGATAGAGATAAAGTAAATACAAAGATAGGAATCACCACCAAGAGCGACAAATCCATGCATGGATTTGGATTGAAATCAATAGAGATGATGATGAAAGAATATAAAGGAAAAATGTCTATAAAACTAAAGGAAGATATCTTCTCTTTAGATTTGTTGTTCCCTATTCAGTTCGAAGAGACCAATTTTGACAATTAAAAAGCCAACTTTGACAATTCATCCCAGTTTATTTTCCTAGCAGTTATTATGAAAGCACATACAAGTTAAATATAAAAAGCTTTATGGAGGAGTCTATGAGAGGAAACAAAAAATTCAAAAGCAAGAAGTTCATCGAAGAAGCTTATGTCGCTTTGCTTCTTCAAAAAGACTTCAAGAAAATAACAGTGATCGACATAATAGAGCAAGGCGAAGTCAGTAGAGCGACATTCTATAAGAATTACGAAGACAAGTATGACTTAAGCAAGGACTTCATAGAAGAAATCTTCTTAAAGTACAAAGAGGTAAGACTAGATAAGAAAACAGATGATAAAGACTATCTTATCTTCTTAAATAAGAACAGATTGAACTTCACTGCTATCTTCAAAATCAAAGATGAACTGATAGACGGAATGAATGAGTTGAAGAAACTCATTCAAGCCGAATACAAGAAGATAAACAACTCGACCGATTTAGAAGCGGATTTCTATGCTTCCCAATCAGTCTGGGCTTTGAATTATCTAGCTTCACTGAATAGATCTATCTCTGAAGCTGATTTAAATTCGATACACTTATCTTTTCGAAAGTTGAGTTCTGATATAAAAGAAAATGATATCTTACCAAAATGTTGGTAGCAACAGCTCTTTATTGACGGACTTTGATGGAACAATTATAAAATATACCCGGTCAATTATAAGAATGACAAGTGGAGTCCTTTGATTTAGTTTACCGCTATACCCGAAAAAAACACCTGTCATTCCAAAAAGAGGTATAGCATGGCAAGAAAGCCGACGGGTATTTCAGAACCCGATTTTTATGATTTTTTGGAGACGGCATGGTCTTTAAGCGACAGTCAGCTGAGCAAGGCGATTTCCTTTTTGACGGACATCCAGCAGAGACGGGCGACATACGGAACCTGACAGGCAATGGCAGACCAGAGAACAAAAGAAATGCCCCAAAGGACATTCGCACGGAATTACAGATTGGTATCTTCAAAGATATCTGGATTTGTTCTGGATGGTCTTCAATTTTGCCTACAAAGGGCTGAACACAGAGAAAATCACCCATTATCTTGAAAAATTGGTGAAAAGTGGAACAAGGACAAGACGTTCGGATTTATGGAGCAAATCTAGGAAATCGACCGAAAGCAAGGAGCAGTGCTCCTAATTATTGGCGCTAACGTTAATTGTGCATTTCAGCAAATACACACTATTTGTAATCTTTGTTTTTGAGTGACGTACCGACAAACGGTATCGTTGCAAATTCCCGGAGGTTACTACGTATAACGTAATCGATATAATTACCCACCATCAATGCGTAAGCATAGTACCCCATCGGGTTCGGATGGAAGCCCAGCCCGAACGACTTACGCATTTCGGCATCGTATACGGGCGCATGCGCAGTCATATCCAGCAAGTACGTAAAGTCAAACATATCGCACAATTTGGCAAGTTCGCTTGCGATATAACGAATATCTTTATCACAGGCATCACCGCGAAGTTGCGGAGTAACGACAAAAATACGCGCATTTGGCTCGATCGTTTTAAGTTTGCTAATGATTTTGCCCATATTGCCGAAGAATGTATCGGCGTTATCCTGCGGATGTTCTGCGCTAACGTCCTTGACGCTTCCCAACGGATGTCCGAAGACAAACGAATCGTTGTTGCCTAACGCAATGATATACGCTTGATTCCATTGCCAAAATCCGTTTGCATCTGCCCAACTTTGCATATACTCGCGCGCGGTCATTCCGCCGCGAGAATAATTGTTGTACTTCGTCCCTGTAATGCGCTCCAAAACAGCGGGCCACGAATACTCGTACATATCGGTATAAACTATGCCGCCGTTTTCGTCGTGGCTTTCGAACTCACCCGACGACAAAGAATCCCCTATCACTCCTATTTGTTTGAATACGCCTGCAAAACCGCACGTTTCCTTGATAATATCCAACGGCTGTTCGTTTGCGCCAAGTTCAAAACGTTTGTTATCCATTTTTATTTACCATCCTGTGTTTTTTCTTTATTTTTTTTAGGCTTATCCCATTCCGTACCCGTTACTGTTTTAAGATCCAGTCCGCGAGTTTCGCCGACAAACAGCCACATTATTATGATTGCGCCCACAAGCCCCGGCACAGTCAAACCTAAGTACATATAGCCGAACATCTTTTCGGGAATGATAGGAAGCAATATCATAGTGATAACCGTTGCAAGTCCGCCCATAATTCCGTTAAGCAACGTGTTGATTACAGTTACGGACGAACGCAAGTTTGTAGGAGAAGACTCGGAGAACATTATTCCGCCGATAGTATCGCCCGCGCCCCAGTAGCTGCCCATAAATCCGCCGATTGCAATGCCTGTCAAATACGGAGTCCACTTGAACATACCGCTGAAAACAAACAGCAAATAGCACGCTAACGCCGAACAAGACATCGCAATTATAGTTATTTTGCGCCCGAATTTGTCTGACACAAAACCAGATATCAACGTAAACAATGCGTTGCCTACGGGATACAAGAATAGAGCAAGAGTTATTTCTTCTTCTGTCATCAAAGCAGACTTTGCCATAACCGTACTGTACGTTGCCGTACCTAACGAAGCTAGATAGAAACAACAGCAGGCGATGATCAAAAAGCGCAATTGCCTGTGTTTGAATGCGAATTTTACAGCGGTCAGAATTCCGCCTTGAGCGTTTTGCTCGCGCTCTTCCTTACTTCTTTGTTCGCGTTCTTTGATGGGAGTTTTTAAGTACTCTATTCTTTTTGTTAAAAACGCGTTTGTTTCCTTTGCAAAAAGCAACGCGAATAACGCCATTACAAAGCCGATAATTGCCGGAACTAAATATACAACGTGCCAACGTTCGCTTACATTTTGCATAAGCGTAGTCCTGAGCAACGGAACAAGCAACGTACCCAGTATCGCCACTGCTTTTACGATTGCGTAGTTACGGGCGCGGGTCTTTTCGTTGGAGCATTCCAGTATGTACACACATTGCATATCGTGCGACACCATAAAACCCATCAACGTGCTGCCTATCATGTAAGTGTAGATATCCTTAGATAAATACACAATGAACAACCCTAACCCCATACATAACGTGTTAATAACCAAAAACGGCTTACGCCCGAATTTGTCCGCAAGGGGACGATAGAAAACAATAAGCAACGTTATAGGATAGGAAATAAAACCTATGGCGGAAAAGAGCGATAATCCCGCACCGTATTCCATACCCATATTTTTTACGAAGAATTCCGTAACTATATTCGTCTGAAACTGAATGGATATAGTAGACGCTATTTCGTCTGTTATGTAGATGAGCGCCAAAATCATAAACAAGTAAATCAGATAAAACTTGTTGCTTCTTGCGCCCAACTGCTTTTCGCGGCGGATAAGTTCTTTGGCTTCGCGCGCCTGTAATCGTTCAACGTTTTTTGCCATTTTGAGTTTGCTCCTTTTGAAAATTATAAACAAGAAAATTCTTGGTCATCTCGTCAGTAATGCCGTAGCGCTCCGCCAAATTGTGTATTACTTGCAAGAAATCCACACCGGAGCAGCCCTTGGACAACAGGTTTTCTTTTTCGATAAGTTTATTCCAAAAAATATTCAAAACAATTTCGTCGGTGGCAAGAGAAACAACCGAATGATTGCGCGTATGCACGTAAACGTTGCGATCGCCCTCTTCGCCGACTAAGCACTCTCCACCGTCGATTATGATTGTTGTTCTACAGTAGGGAAACAGAGTTGAAACATCGTTGATATTGTACGAATACACCGTTGCGCCGGCGACCGAAATACTTTCGAAGGTAAAAATATACACCTTTACTCCGCGGGATATTGCGTTTTCGATATTACTACGCAGCACTTCGAACGACTCCCGCCAAATGGACAGCGAAATTTCCGCTTGCGCGCTGTCGATAAGTTCCTTTGCCTTGGCAACGTATTTTTCTTCGCCCACTATATTCATTACGTAATCGACGTCGGCATTTTCCGTTGCGAGTTGTTGAAGTTCGCGTTCGGCGCAGGCAATATTCTTTTCGTTTTCTTCCTTAATGCTTCGGATAAGGTCTTGATACTCGATAGGCTTGTAAAAATTAGGTTCTCCGTCTATACGGATGACAGCGCCCTTTGCGATCAAACGATTGATGACCTCATAAACCAACGAACGCGCAACGCCGGACAATTTGGCGATTTCGTAGCCGTTTAGCACTTTGTGTTTTATCAACGTGCAGTATACTTTTGCCTCGTTAGATGAAAAACCGATTTTTTCCAAAAAATCAAAACTATTCATAGTAGTTATATCACTCACTACTATTATGATACAAATCTTTCCGCTGTCAATACTCTTTTTAAAATATGTGATATTAAATTTGCTCTTTTTCGTCAATACGGACTATCGTCAAAGTCCAATTTGTCGTATAAATCGCCGCCTTGCCTATCGAAACGTTCTTGCTGCTCGGGTGTAAAAGATGCTTTTAACGTTTCCGGTCTACGCAACGCAAAATTGCCGATATCGCGTCTGAACGTACGATTGATTATAGGGGCAAATGTATGAAGGCTTTCTACATCTCCTATAATTTTCACTCGATCTTCCAGTGAAATTTTATCCCTATTCAACATTCAGACAGCGTTTCGATAAACAGGGGGTTGAATTAACATTGCCGTTCCCCAATTGGTATTGCCGGCTTTTACAAGGTTGTATAACGCTTCTTCCTTCCAATTCTCTTTGTTTCCACGGATTGGTTTTGCCGCCTCGTTGATAAAAGGATTAGGTTCAGAGTAAGCACCAAATAGTCGGACGTAAGAAAAGCCAGGGAAAAATGGCTCTAAAGCCCTTGTCTGCATTTCTATTTATTTTAGAAACGGCCGAATTCTTTAACAGCCCCTTGATCCTCTTGATTACTATCTTAGGAAGGTTTAGCTTGAAGCAGGATTGAGCCGCCCATTGTGGTCATGCTTCTTATTTCAGGTAAACTTTCTTTAAGCATTTTTAAATTGACTAATGAAGTCTCAATATTACGAGCCTCCAGCTTGGCTTTCTGTGCCCATGTCAATAGAGCAAGATTGCTTTTTTTGTTTCGGCCAATCTACGACATGCCATTTTTGAACCATATCCCATTTCTGCTTCGCTTGCGATTGTACATACCTTTTCAATCTTGCGAGTCTTAGACGCTATTTTCAAATCAGACCTCTTTCATAAGTTTACCTTTAAGGTAAATATAGTTTGCTCCTATTTACTGCTAATATAAATGATATCTGTTTACCTGAGAGGTAAATCTCTTGCGATATGCTAAAAAGATAGGGCAGTACCGCATAACTTTCGATTTTTTTTGAACTTCATAAGCAGCACCTTTGAATGTATACTTTAGGTACAGCAAGAGATTACTTCAAATGTTTGTTGCTACTCGATATGCAACTCAAACAAGGCCGAGTTCGAATGATTCGAGGTTTCGTCGGGAGGACACAAAACATTTTTATTATCCTTTTGCAGTTAACGATATCTCACCAACATTTTGGTAAGATATCATTTAAAAGAAAGAAAAGAATATTGAGAACAAATTAAAAGGATAATGCAGACCAGGGATAAAAACTGACTCATCTATGAATGGTCAGGTTTTTTATCTATCCTTTTCTATTAAACTAATAAACTGATTGCAGTTGTATTTAAAATCCATGTTCTACATCCAAAAAATAAAGCCATAATTAAAGCCCTTTCAATTATTTATCTTATACTTCAATCGATAAAAATTATATGGAGATAAAATATGATTAAAAGAACTAAAGCTATATCTATATTGTTGATGCTAGTATCACTAGCATCATGTGAGCCTATCAGGTTCACATTCAGCAAGCCTTCAAGTAATAAAAACAATACCACCAATAGTTCTTCCTCAATCAATACTATCGATTCTATAGAAATAACAAACCCTATCGATAGATTAGTTTTAGGTCATACATATCAATTGAACACATCTACTGATGAAGAAATTATATGGGAGAGTGGAAATACAAATATAGTTTCTATAGATGAAGAAGGTGTTATAACTGGTAAAAAAATAGGATCTACTACTATCTATGCTTCTTTAGCCATAGATAGCTCAGTCTCTACTGAAATGAATATTACTGTAGTAAATAAAACTCCTACCCCGACATCAAGCTCGTCTTCATCCAATAATAATTCTTCTTCCTCAAGCCAAACAAATCCTATAGAAAACGAGAATCCTAATCCAAAAAAATACAAATTAAATTGGCACGATGAATTCGATGGGAATTCATTAAATATGAATTATTGGTCTTATCAAGAAGGTGATGGATCACAATATGGAATTCCAGGATGGGGTAATAGCGAGCAGCAATACTATTCTCAAGATAATGTCTCAGTAAATAATGGAGCATTAAAAATAACAGCAAGAAGAGAGAACAAAGGTGGAAAAGCCTATACTTCAGCAAGAATAAGAACTGCTAATAAAGTAGCTTTTACCTATGGGAGAATAGAAGCTAAGATCAAACTACCTCCTTATCAGGGTTTATGGCCTGCATTTTGGATGCTTCCTGACACTGCTACTTATGGAAACTGGCCAAATAGTGGAGAAATAGATATCATGGAAGCTAAAGGAAGACTTCCAAATGAAACATCGGCAGCTATTCACTTCGCCAACAATAACAACCAACATGCATACAACACTGGAACTTGTGATTTGAATCAAACTTTATCAAGCAATATGAAAGACTGGCACACCTACGCCGTGGAATGGGAATCAGATTCCTTATTCTTTTATGTCGATGATATTTGCTTCTTCGGTTCTAAATGCAATCAATATTCAGGTGTACAAGGAAATAGCGGACAACCATTCGATAAAAACTTCCATATTCTATTAAATTTAGCTGTGGGCGGTATGTTTGATAACTATATCAATCCAAACGATTCTGATTTACCCGCTTCTATGGAAGTCGATTATGTCAGATGGTGGGGATTGAAATAGTAAAACAAACTATTCAAGAATAAAACTACACAAAAAAACTCAAGGCTTATTATTTTTATAAACTTATATAAAAAGAGTGTTGTAAAATTATGCCTGGAGTTTTTTTATGGATAAAAATATATTTAATAGAAAAGATAAAGATTTGCAGTTGAGAGCAAACGATGGTCGTATTCCTTTGGAAGGCGATAGACCTGTATCGAAGAAAAAGATTGTAGTTAGAGGACCTATTCCTACTCAAGACGAAATCACAGAAATCGATAGACAAGGAAGAAAAGAAAGAAATGACTATAGGAAGAAATGTAGAAAAGAAAGAAGTCTTCCCGGATTGAGTAAAGAAGATAAACGTCATATGAGAGAGATAGAAAACGCAACTCTCAACAAGATGAAATATGACAATATGAAAAAGCAAGCTGAGTGTTACGCTAAAGCTACAGGTCAGACTTTGCCTGACAATTTATCCTATAACGATTTAGAGACTATCTCCATCCGTTGCTTCTTACCTCAATATACTAGAGGTGAGGATTTATCCTCTGCCATCTCGCATATCGTAGGTGGAGCTTTAGGAATAATAATGCTGATAGTTGGAATCTACTATTCAGTAGTAACGACAAAACCATACTTCGGTGTCGGCGAAATTTATGCTTTCAGCCATCCTGCCGCCATCGCAACAATGTTCATATTCGCACTAGGAGCTATCTTCTTATACGCGATATCTGCTATCTACCACTTTCTTTGGGTCAATGGAGGAAAGAAAGTATTGAGAGTCATAGACCATTGTACTATCTATTTCTTAATAGCAGCTTCTTATACTCCTATCACAGTCCTGGGACTTCCAGGTGCTTATGGAATGGGCATGACTTGGGTTTATGTCGTATTAGGAGTCGAGTGGGGATTAGGAATCTTGTTGACCGTCTTCAATTGTCTTTGGCTGAACAACAAAATCGTAGTCGGTGTATCCATGGCAGGATACATCATCTTAGGATGGATGATCATCGCTTTTACTCCAGTCATAATAACTGAGATTGGAATGACCGGATTCCTAATCATATTATTTGGTGGAATCGCCTATACATTTGGGGCTATATTCCATGGAATGGGTCATAAAGTCAGATATATGCACACTATAGCTCATTCCTTATATGTTGTAGGAACTTTATTGCATTTCATTGGCATTCTTCTATACTTCGTCTTATAATCTTATATCGACTGAGAGATTTACTGAAATGAACGAACAAAATATTAAAATCGAAAAAAAGTCTTATTCGGGTAAAGATAGAATTAGCAAGTCTAATTTAATTTATAAGTTGGCGCTAACTGCAATACTCACCGCCTTCGCTTTTGTACTAGGAGGAATAGGCTCCGCCATAGGTATATTTGATCCTTGGACAAATGGAGGATCAGTATCCTTATCCTCGCTTCCTTTAGTCTTCATAGGATTGATATGTGGTTGGCAATACGGATTGCTAGGTGGTGTCGTATATGCTGGAATAGATATGCTGATGGATAATGGATATGTCTATTCAGTAAATGCTATTTGGATTTCTATACTATTGGATTATATCTTGGGATTTGGATTTGCATTTGTCGCTGGATTCTTCAGAAAGCCATTCTTAAAACATAAATGGTGGCCATTCTTCGTGGCTATGACTTTTACTATGTTGCTTCGTTTTCTCTCTTCGTTCTTCTCTGGTGTATTCGCTTTTGCTACCATAGCCGATTGGAATAGCCCCGCTACTTGGATTTACTCTTTGACTTACAACGCCGGATATATTGGAATATCATTAATTTTAGATTTAATAGTCGGCGGCTTGTTGATTAAACCTATATGGAACGCCATAGATAAATCTCCACTAAAATTATCATTATAAATTCAATTGAATCGACTGAAGCAGGATGGGATTTCCATCCTGTTTTTGTTTTCCATTTCAAACATTTAACTTAAACCCAATTACAGCCGTGTCTATTTATTAAGATGTAATATATAATCTTATGTCTATATTTAACTAAGGAGGATTAAACATGGCCGAGCTAGACCCTGAAAAGTTAAACACAGAGAACAAAGAAGTAGAAAATAAAGAAGAAACTACTGGTGCAGAAGAAAGCAAAGAAAGCCAACCTGTCGAGGCTAAAGTCGAAGAGACTAAGAAAGATGAAAAAGGAGTCGAGACTTTAGAAACTGAGGAAGGTGTCTACACAAAGAAAGAAGCTGATGTTCAAAAGAACTTCGTCTACAAGAATGCTTCTGGAAAAGTTGATGGAGTCAATTTAAAGTTAGCAGACGCTATCGAAAATGCTAGAAAGAACTTCGTAAAAAACTATCGTTCTAATAGATTAGGAGCAAATATATCAGTTGGAATATTTGCCTTCTTCATCGTCGCTACAGCAGTCGTATACTTCACTTTGAGTCAAACTGAAAACAAGACTCTTTACAACTGCTTGATGTGGCCTTTCTTCGGATTGGCTATTGTCGCATTAGTCTGCTTCTTAATTCTTTCTAATGTCGGAAAGAAAAAAAGCTACAAAGAGATTGGAAACTATCTCGATATATGGACTGATTCATTTATCTCGGATGCATATGTTGGAAAACCCGGTGTGGACAATGTCACTTATTCCATCGATGGAAAAGTTGATGATTGGTCCATCATCAACACCCACTACTTTGCAACTATCGATTCGATTGAATCTCGTTCACATGTCGTAATGGATTACTACGGAAAAGCACTCTGCGATACAGAAGTTTCAATTTCAGTTCCTGTATACAATGAATTTGTAAATAGAATTGCCTTAGAGAAAGTTATCGAAGATCCTAACAAGGTAGAAGAAGTTAACGAAGAACAACCGGTTGCCGAGGAAGATAAGAAAGATAAGAAAAAGAAAGCTAACAATGGTAGAAGTCCATATGTAGGTGGATATGGTAAATTCCTCAGCTATGAAGTCAATGCTAAGAATCCTAACGATTACTTAATTGTCGTAAGAAAAGTTAAAGATACTTATCTTCCTACAAATGTTCACGGATTGACTAGATTCGATAACTTAGCTGGTGAATTATTAAGTAATGACTATGTGATTTGGGCTAGCGATGAGAAGTTTGTACGCGAGACATTAAAGCCTGCAATAATCGAAGCTATGCAAAAAATGACACCCAATAGTGTCTTGCAAGACTGGTTCTTCACATTCAATAAGAACGAAGCTGCATTCATGCTCAACTATGGTTCTGCTATCATGGAGCTTCCTATGTATGATAAAGTTCAAGAGAACAATGTCGAGCAATATCCTCACGATGTAGAATTGGCTTTGACTGTATTTAAAAATTTGGCCGATGAAATAAGAGAAGAAAAGTCTGAAGAAATAGAGAAATAAAAAGAAGGTTTATTATGGCAAAAATCAAATCACCTTATGGAAAGTTTGTTTTGAAGACTGCCAATGACACAAGAAAACTTGGAGAAAGATTAGCCAAGTCTTTGGCTGGTGGAGAAGTCATCTTAGCCTATGCACCTATGGGTGTTGGTAAGACTTGCTTTGCTCAAGGATTAGCTAAAGGTCTAGGAATTGACAGGGTTGTAAACTCTCCTACATTCAACATGATAAAAGTTTATAGAGGAACATCTTTAACTTTCTACCATGTCGATGCATATAGACTTGAAAACAAAGATGAAAATCGAGATATAGGTCTTACAGAATTGTTGAACGATCCAAGTGGTGTGTGTTACATCGAGTGGCCTGAGTATATAGTTGATGAATTCGAGAATGTTAAAGACTTCATCACAGTCGAATTGACCATGAATAAAGATGGTACAAGGGAGGCAGTAATTAGCCATGGAAGAACTAAATAAGAATCGTCTTTTCATAGATGCATCTATGAAAAGCTTGACCGTAGTCATATCGAGTAGAGGTCAAACCTTTGAAGGATTTGATGACCAGCCAAAGGAAACATTGGAACAAATGTTTCCTTTGATTATGTCTTTATGTGAAAAAGCTGGAATCAAATATAAAGATTTAGATGAGATTTATGCTACTACTGGGCCTGGATCTACAACCGGAATAAGAATGGCTTTGACACAAGCTAGAGTTTTCTTTGCATTAAAACATGAAGCCGACTTATATGGTGCTCCTACATTAGAAGTCTTATTCAGAGCATCCAAATTGAAAAATGGATTAGCTATTTTATCCGATAGACATAACACTTTGTTTTATGCTCTTTATAAGGATGGTCAAAAGATCAGTGATGGTCACGCCGATAAACTAGAAGATATAAACGGATTCAGCAATGAGACAATTATCTATGCTTCAATAGATGAAGGAGCTAAAGCGATTGCTCAAGGACATGAATCTATATCCTTATCTTTAGCTGAGTCTTTACAAGTTAGAGAAGCATATAAGAAATACACACCCGATGATGTTCAAGATCTTGTTCCTCTCTACACTGAAAAGATATGATGATAGTCAATCAACTTTCTAAAGAAACAATCGATGATGTTCTAAGAATTGCAAAAGAAAGAAATCTTAGTCATTCCTTGGATAAACAAGTCCTTATAGATGCTTTAGATGAGAAAAATCATCTAGTCTTAGTAGGATCAATCCGGGGGATAACAATAGGTTATGTCCTAGCGACATTAGAACTAGATGAGGCAGAAATAGATTCCGTTGCCGTATCGATAAAATATGAAGGAAACGGCTATGGAAGACTTTTGATGGAAGAGATGATCAAAGAATTGGAAGAGATGAATGTAAATAGAATCTTATTAGAAGTAAACGCCAAAAACGAAAGAGCTAAAAATCTATATATAAATAGAGGATTCAAAACATACAGAATTAGAAAAGGATACTACAATGGTATAGATGCCTTGTGTATGGAATGGAGGAAGCAAAAATGAGTGATGGTAAAAATAGATGTATTCTAGCTTTGGAAAGTAGCTGCGATGAAACAGCTGCCGCTGTATTAAAAGATGGAGAGATGAAATCCAATATCATCTCCACACAAATTAAAGAGCATCAAAAGTTTGGAGGTGTATATCCAGAATTGGCTAGCCGTCTTCATCTTCAAAATGTTGCGTCAGTTATCTTCATGGCTTTAGATAAAGCTGGTATTAAGCCTGAAGAATTGACTCATGTGGCAGTTACAGCTGGACCTGGTCTCCCCGGTGCATTACAAGTCGGTGTGATAGCAGCTAAGACTGTCGCCGCTTATCTTAGAATCCCTTTGATAGGGGTCCATCACTTAGCCGGACATCTATATGCTAACGAATATGCTGGTGATTTTCATTTTCCTATGATTGCATGCTTAGCTAGTGGTGGAAACTCGGAGATCATCTTGATGAAAGATCATCTAGATTTTGAAATCGTCGGTCAAACTTTAGATGATGCCATCGGAGAAGCTTTCGACAAAGTAGCTCGTGAAATCGGTCTTCCCTATCCAGGTGGAGTCGCAATAGATAAGCTATGCAAAGCTCATCCTGAAGTAAAACCTTTCAAACTTCCTTTCCCACGTGTTCCTGGATATAACTTATCTTATTCTGGATTGAAGTCAGCAATCATAAGAAAAGTTGAGCAAGAGAAAGCTCAAAACGGTGGAAAATTATCCGATGAAAGAGTTATTGAATACGCTAAGTCTGTAGAAGTTGCTTTCGTTAATCAATTCGTTAGAAAAGCCTTTAAAGCAGCTGAAGATTTCCACGCAAAAATGGTCATAATCGGCGGAGGTGTTTCTGCTAATTCATATCTTAGAAGTGAAGTGTTGAAACACAAGGATGAATACGAAGTGTTGATTCCTCCTATGTGGTGCACTACTGATAATGCATCCATGATTGCTAAAGCAGCTGATCACATCATAGATGCCGGATACGGAAGTGACCTGTCACTTCCTACAGACCCTTGTATGAATTTGGATGGATTCCCATTCAGCGGTGAATTCAAAGGAACCTACAAGCTTAACTAATCATGGGATTGATTTATAAAGTCTTCCTTAAGATTTTCCACAAAGTATGGAAGAATGTCGAAGTGGAAGATCAGAAAAGAATGAAGACATTAGTATTGCCTGACGATGTTTCTTTTGAAGACTTTAAGTATGGTGAGGATGACGACCCTTACCATACTTTTTCTATTTATTGGCCAAAAGATAAAGATTTGACTAAACTACCTATATTGATTGATATTCATGGTGGAGCCTGGGCTTATGGCGATAAAGAGCTAAACAGACCTTTTTGTATGACTATGGCTCATAGGAATCTTATAGTGATGGGAATGAGTTATAGGCTTGTAGAAGGGGTTCAAGTAAATAATCAATTAGAAGATATAATAAACTCCATCAATGGATTTATAAAAGTTGCTAAAAAGAGAAAATACAATTTAAACAACGTTTTTCTTACAGGTGATTCAGCTGGCGGATACTTTGCTTTGTCACTAGCTTCTTTATTGGATAGAAAGCTAATCAATCCGATTCTAGGCTTAAATCTAAACATAGATTTCAAAGGACTGATCTTGAATCATCCAGCCTTTGATTTTGACATCATGGGTCAAACACATTTCTGGTATCCTTTGTTGTTCAAAGCTATGTTTGGAAAGAAATATAAGAAAAATCCAATATATATAAACACTAAAAATACTAAAGTTTTAATGGATAATGTTTATCTTCCACCAATGTTATTCATAACTTCTACCGGTGATGATGTAATGGGTGAAATAAACATCGATGTTCTTAAAGAAGTTAAAAGATACTATCCTAATATCGAAGTCATAAACAATGACATCGACCCAAAAGGACATGTTTATAATGTCGCTTATATAAATTCCAATTCAGCAATTAAAACAAACAATAAAATATTAAATTTCATTTTATCAACTTCTGAAAAATAAACTATCGCTTTTAAAATTGAATGATTGTCACTAACATTGTTTTTTCATAACTTCTTTATTTCTTCAATTTATATTTAAATGTATAACCAAAATCATCTACAAACCCCTTCATATAGACTTTAATAAGCTGATTTACATTATTTTCAAATTCATCAAATGTTTTAGAATTGACTACTTTTTTCAAAGGCACAGTAAAGAGGCCTTGAGTGTTATAAAACTTATAACATGTATTGAAAAATTCATCCACGTACATCAAAGGCTTATCGAGTGAATTGTATTTCAAATCTTTTTCAAGACTGCGCAAGAAGTCAAGTGCCTTCACTGGATTTGTACAATTGACTTTCATCTCAACTCCAGAGCAAGCATCAAATACATCTCCAATCAATTTAGGGCTTAACGTACAATCAAACATAGCTAACATTTCAACTATTTCATACTCTTGTGCTGTGAAATTACCCATAAATGGGGTCTTAAACTCTTTATTTTTCAAGGATAATCTGCAGTCACTAGAAGGTGCTAGATCCATTCCAATTAAATTTCCTTTATGAAAAACTAGAGACATACATCCAGCGTGTACTTGAAAAGAATCACTATTTTTTAAACTGACTTTTTGATAATAAGCCATCGGCTTATGAGGAATAAAAGTAGCTAAGCTATTTTTTGCATTATTTGCTTCAGCTTTCGCTTTAGCCTTTTCCATTTTGTCTTCAGTCAATGAAATATCATATCCACTACCACCGATGTAGTATTGAATTCTCTTCAATACAATATAAGCTCCTTCCAATGCCGAGCATCCATGCATATGTATTTTTGCAGTGGCATAGTCATGAGGTGTAAATTCAAAAGAAAACTTAAAAAATTTAATTTTATCATCTTCATCAAAATAACAATCTTCTCCAAAAGAATTAAGAAAATCTTCTTTTTGAGAAGTATTCACATCAGGGCGAAGTAAATACACATCATTCATCAACAAACAGCCTGGATTTTTAATATTACCTCTTTCATCAAATTTAAATGCAAATCTAACATTTACAGGTCCAAATTGAAATCCTAAAACAATTATATCCTTTTTCACACTTGCACTTTCATAATACAAGTCAGCATAAGCCTTAACTATATCGTATTGAGTAGCCATAATGTCGTCCTCCTTTATATTGTTTATTTATATAAAAAAACACGTGCTAAAAAAGTGCTAAAGCAACACTCGCATAAACCACCTAACACATATGAGTATTTTTCATATATAATACTTATTTGTGAAAAGGACTTATTTTTATGGTCAAATATATTAAAGAACTTTATGATTCATTAAATGAAAAAGAGCCTTCTATAAAAGAAGGAGATACTCTTACTATTCAAGGAAGTGTTCGTTCAAATCGTGGAAATAAAGAAATTGGATTCTTAGGGGTCAATGATGGCTCTTGCTTCAATCCAATTCAAGTCGTATATAATCCTGCTACTGATTTAGAAGCCGGAAAAGCTAAGTTAGGTGAAGCCGTTATCGTTACAGGAACTTTCCATCTCACACCTGAGATGAAACAACCTTTTGAATTGCATTTGACTGAATTCAAAGTAGCAGGATTTGTCGATGATTCCTATCCTCTTCAAAAGAAGAAGACTTCTTATGAATACTTAAGAACCATGCCTCAACTCAGAATGCGTACAAATACATTCAATGCCGTATTTAGAATTAGAAGTGAGGCTTCTTACGCTATCCATGAGTATTTCCACAATCATGGATTCTATTACATCCACACTCCTATCTTCACCGGAGACGATTGTGAAGGAGCCGGTCAAACTTTTAGAGTAGTAACAAATCTAAAGGAACCTGATGATTTCTTCGGAAAACCTGCTTCATTGACAGTGTCCGGACAATTACACGTAGAACCATTTGCTATGGCTTATGAAAAGGTCTACACCTTTGGACCTACATTCCGTGCTGAGAAATCCAATACTCAAAGACATGCAGCAGAATTCTGGATGATTGAACCTGAAATAGCATTTGCCGATATCAATGATGATATGGATTTAATGGAAGATTTCTTGAAATTTGTAGTGAAGAGAGTTATGGAGCGTTGCTCGCAAGATATCAAATTCTTTGAGACTTGGGTCGACAAGAATCTCTCCACTAGATTAAATGATTTCTTGACCAAGCCTTTCACTCGTGTCAACTACACTGAAGGAATTAAGATTCTTCAGGAAGCACAAAAGAACGGACATAAATTCCAATATCCTGATATTCACTGGGGAATTGATTTGATGAGTGAACATGAAAGATATCTCACTGAAGAGCACTTCAAAGGACCTATCTTCTTAACAGATTATCCTAAAGATATCAAGGCTTTCTACATGAAGCAAAATCCCGATGGAAAGACTGTTGCTGCTGTCGACTTGTTGCTTCCTGAAGTCGGTGAGCTTTGCGGTGGATCCCAACGTGAAGAAGACTATGACAAACTTCTTCAAAGAATGAAAGAGCTCAATATGAACATCGAAGGATATCAATGGTACTTGGATCTTAGAAGATATGGTGGATGCGTCCACTCTGGATTCGGTCTTGGATTCGATAGACTTTTGATGTTCCTTACCGGAATTCAAAACATTCGTGATGTCCAGCCTTATCCTCGTACTTACAAGGAAATGCAATTCTAATAATCAAAATCTATGGCAGAAGAAACTCTATCAACTTCAACAATTGATCAAGCTGAAGGAACAAAGGTTGAGAAAGAAATCAACCCTTATTTTGCCATAGAAGAAAAATACTTTGGAATAAAAGATAAAAAAGAAATTAGAAGAAAAAAGATTTATTGGATTAAATTTGGTGTTCTTCTCGCATTGATCATATCTTCATTAACAATGATTATTTATGATTCAATCATAAATATTAATAATGAATCTAATTTAATTCCTGGCACTTTAGTGGATGGAATGAATTATAAGCAACTAAAAAATTCAATAAACAAATCTAGTTTAGGCGAAGATAAAACTTGGGTAGATTTTGATGACCCATATGTGATAGGAGATTCAACAAATCTATCGATTACATTAACCAATGAAAAAAAGTTGGTAATTTCAAATAATATATCTTCTTATTCATTTTTATTGGTTAATCCAACATCCCAGGCTATATATCAAAACGATTTGACATTCAATGATGATTCATTCGATTTTAACGCTCACCCTTCAATGAATGGAGATTATGTCCTTTGTGCTTACAAAGATCCTTATACAATTCCATACAAACCAGTAGTAGATAATTATTTCTATAGGAATTTGGGTTATAGCAAATTTAGAAGAGCTTCAACTAAAGACAATTCGATTCAAATAGATGACAATATTCAAGTTATACAAGACCCTACTCTACTTTGCTTAGTGATCATAAGAGTTTCATAAGATGAAAGATAAATGAAAACAATGGCTTAAACATCCGCCGATATCGATATCGACCTGGATAGTGACCATTGTTTTTTTAGGTCTTTGTATCTTTTACAACATCAAATGTCCTGATGCTTGGTGAATTTATATCTTAGATGTGCTGATATTAATCTTTAGTGTATACACTATATACACAGTAGTTTACTTAGTTAAAAATTTTAAAGAAATAGCAAACAAGCATCTAAAAGAAGGATCAATAAAATTAAAGAAATCAAGAAGCCTTAAAGGCAATTAAATTGTTTAGTAGAGCTCTAATAAATTAAGGTATTTAGAAAAGAAATATAAATAATACGCCAATAAAATAAGAAATGATAAAAATGTATGCCCTTTATGAGCATAAAGTAATAAAATATCATTGCTTAACGAGGGGGAAATCTTTAAACATGAAGAAGACTGTTTTGGTAACTGGTGGAGCCGGTTATATCGGCTCCCATGCTGTTCGTCAGCTTTTGGATCACGACTTTGACGTCATCGTAGTCGATAACTTATCGACCGGACATGTAAAGGCTGTAGATCCACGTGCAAAGCTCTATTTGGGTGATGTTCGTGATTTGAACTTCTTAGCAGGAGTATTCAAAAACAACACAATAGATGGTGTAATGCACTTTGCAGGAAAAATTATCGTTCCTGAATCCGTTGGAGATCCTACTGCCTATTTTGATGATAACATTCAAGCTGTCGTTTCCGTTATTCGTTGTATGCATGCATATGGAGTTAAAAACTTCGTCTTCTCTTCAACAGCTGCTGTATACGGAACTGCTAAAACAACAGTGATAAGCGAGGATGCTCCTTTGCATCCTGAGTCTCCTTATGGATTCTCAAAGCTTGCTGCTGAACATTTGATTGCCTTTGCTGAAAGAGCATATGGCATCAAACATGTCATCTTCCGTTATTTCAACGTTGCAGGTGCATCACTCGATAGCAAAATAGGTGAAGCACATCCTGTTGAATCCCATTTAATTCCTGTCATAATCAATGCTGGATTATCTGGAAAAGAGATGCAAATTTTCGGTAATGACTATGAAACACGTGATGGTACATGCTTAAGAGACTACATCCATGTAGTCGACTTAGCTGAGGCTCACGTCCTTGGAATGGAGCATTTGCTCAAAAATGGAGAATCCGCAACTATCAACTTAGGTTCTCAAAATGGGTTCACCAACAAGGAAATTCTTACTACTGTCGATAAGGTCTTAAAAGAAGAGCACTTGTCTGAGGGTGTAAAGTGGAAGTTCGGTCCCAGAAGAGCCGGAGACCCTGCCGCTATTGTCGCATCTAATGAAAGAGCAAAGAAAATCTTAGGTTGGACTCCTAAGTATGACTTGGAGACCATGATCAAGAGTGCAATCGCTTGGAAGAACACTCACAAGAATCTTTACAACGATAAGAGCGGAACTAAAATTGCTTTCGATAAAGAAGATATGAAACATATAGCCAAAGTTAGACCTGTTTCTTACAACGAGCTTGTAAAGAAGGGTGTCTACTCTGGAATCGAGCATTATGACGATATCGTCGGTGCTAAAATCGAAAAAGCTTTGACTAAGTAATTTATATTTCCAAGCTAAAAACTATCTGGGCAATCCAGATAGTTTTTTATATGAAGAATAACTTATATAAAAAGCGTCAACAATCATGCTTATCAAATAAACATTATAGCAATCTTCCGTAATGCTTTTTATAGAAATACTTCACAGGTTGAGTCAATGATCCATACAGCAGCACTTGTCCAAATAGAATGACGAGGAATATTGGATTAATAGAAACCATATCGAAAGTAGCATTGACATTAGGAACATAAACTACAAAGAATCCCAATAGACATGATACGACTATTCCTAAAGACAATGTGACGTTAGGCCAAGACTGAATCAAAGGAATTCTATCAGTTCTCAAGAAAGCATAGACGACATTCTGCGTTATCAGTGATTCTAAGAAGAATCCGGTTTGGAAAGTCATCATAAAAGTTATATATTCATCGGATGTCTCAGCCCAGTTCCAGTTGAACATTCCACTTTGGAAAGCCCAGTTGATAGTGTCACCAGTTGAATTCATATTCACGACCATTAATGGAGAGATGAAGTACATCAAGAAAGCAAATGTGATCATATCGATGCAAGAAGATAACGGTCCGAATGCAAACATAAACGATCGTATTTGTTTGACTGAAAAATCCAAAGGCTGCATTATATTTCTCTCATCTACCGAATCGAAAGGAATCATAGAACAAGAAACATCAGTGATGATATCCAACAAGATGATTTGTAAAGCTTGCATCGGAATAAATGGAATCCAAATAGCTCCGATCATTTGAGAAATCATATTTCCGAAGTTTGAAGAAGTCTGGCCTTTCAAATACTTCATCATATTTACATATGATTTTCTTCCTTCAATAATTCCATCTCTCAAAACATTCAAATCATTCTCCAACATGATGATATCGGCTGATTCCTTAGCTATATCAGTTGCATCCTTGAATGAAATTCCGACATCAGCAGCATGTAAAGCAGCTGCATCATTGATTCCATCACCCATGAATCCGACAGTATGTTTATTTCTTTGAAGACTTGTAACAATTCTGCTCTTGTCATCGGGTGACAACTTAACGAACAAATTACATTCCTCAACCTTTTTAATCAATTCATCATCGCTCATCTCTCTAATCTCATCACCAGATAACACTTTAATATCATCAAACCCGGTAGCTCTACAAACAGCTCTGGCAGCCGGCTCATTATCTCCGGTTAATACTTTAACTGTAACACCAAAGTTTCTAAGGCCATCCAAAGCTTCCTTAGCCGAGGCTTTAGGCGTGTCTTCAAAACATATATATCCAGCAAAGACCAAGTCAGATTCATCCGATACTGTTATCGTATCTTTATCTGTATCCTTAGTAGCCATCAATATTGTTCTTCTACCTTTCAAAGATTCTTTATCGGCAGTGATCTTAATCTTAGCTATATCATCATCAGTAATAGGTCTTTTTCCTTGTGCTGTTTTGATAAAGCCCAATATCTTTATCATAGAATCAGTAGCACCTTTCACAACCATAAATTTAGCACCGGTGTGATCCTTTAATAAAACAGTTAATCTCTTTCTATCAAAGTCGAAAGGAATTTCATCAAGCTTTACCAATCCTTCAGTCAACGATTCATAAAATGATCTATCTGATTCAGCATATGCCACAATCGATTTATCTATAACAGACTTAATTCCAGTTTGGGAATACGAATTTAAGAAAGCGAGGCGAAGAACACGTGGAGATGAAACACCATCAAAGTTAAAATACTCAGCTAATGTCGAGCTATTTTCAGTAAGTGTTCCAGTTTTATCCGTACAAAGAACATCCATGGCTCCGAAGTTTTGAATAGAGTTGATATCCTTTACTATGACTTTCTTTCCAGACATCTTGACTGCACCTTTAGCTAGATTAGCTGCAACTTGCATAGGAAGAAGTGCGGGAGTGAGTCCAACAGCTACTGACATAGCAAACATCAAAGCTTGAATCCATTGCTTATAATCGTTATATCCTGAAATTACCAACCCTTCTGATGCTATATGAATACCAAAACCATCGATGATAAAGATAAGAGGAACCATAACCACCAAGAAACTCATGAGCATCTTAGCGACTGAATCGACACCTTTTTCAAAAGCAGTCTTTCCTTTTTTCTCTACTACTTTTTCTCTCAAAGCACCAAAAATTGTTTTATTTCCGACATTGACTATACAAACTTCGCCACTTCCAGACACAACATTAGATCCTTCAAAAGCTAAAGAAGAGACATCGAAAGGATTTGCTTTTGCTAAATTTCCATTATATGAATTAGTATTCTTTTCAACAGGTTGTTGTTCACCAGTCAAAGCAGATTGTGAAACGAATAAATCTTTAGCAGCTACAACTCTAACATCTGCTGGCAGCATATCACCAGCACCGATTCTAACTATATCTCCAACAACCAATTGATCGTTAGGTAGCTCGATTACCTTTCCATTTCTGATGACTGTCGAAGTATTCTCTGTCATGGATTTCAATGAAGCAGCTGAGCGAAGAGATTTAGTCTCTTCCACAAAACTTACAGTTCCGGAGAGAAGAACCATTATGATTATTATCAAAGGAGTAACCCACCAAGTAGCTTTATCTTCAGCAGTACCTCCAGGAAGCCAAGCGACAATAGCTGATATGATAGCTACAACTAGCAAAATTAATGAAAAAGGAGAAGTAAATGCTTTGAAAAGTCTATGAAAAACACCATTACTTTTGATCTTAGTAACTGTGTTTGCTCCATATTTTTCTCTATTGGCTTCAACAGTTTCGTCATTTAAGCCCATCTTCTCATCCACACCGATATCCTTGAAAAAATCAGCTATAGACAAACTACTAGCTCTCAAAAGTCTATCTCGATCTTCTTTACTTTGAACAACTCCAGTCTTTGCTATTTTTTGAGCATTAGCCTTGTTAATCAAATTTTCTTCCTTGACTATTTTTTTATTAGCCTTGGCTTCTTTCCAATCTTTGAGACCCATGGGTTTACCCTCCTTTCAATAAAAAACTTATGGCAAGTCAAATGCCATAAGGATAATTTACTTGTGAGTAAACCTTATGACGCTTGAGCTTACGCTCTCAGTGGTATTAGAACTTTTCTATCCCATACCTTGGCTTCGATTAAGGGATGCTGACCGTCTAAAGAAGTCTCCTTCAATAGCCGGCGAAAGTCCATGTCCGACTGAGTAACCTGGCCTTGCTTAAGGCTAGAAAACAATAGCACTCACAAAGATAAAATACAATATAAAAGAGCTTTATTTCTTATCTTTTTCATTCATTTCCTTTATGTCCTCATCAAACTTCTTTATGAAGTAAAAACTGATAAGGCATTCATATAAAAGAACAAAGGCAAATTCAATCCAATCAAATATTTTCTCATATGGATAATAGTATTTATAAACAATCAAAAATATTTTTATAATATTTATTTTTTGTAGTTGAAGCAGATAATTTAATATGAGCATAAGATTATCTAATTTAATAGTACAAACATTTATATTTGACTCTCCACAATCAAAATCGATGAAACCTTATATTCTAAATCTAAAAACATTTTTATCATCTTTTTTATCTAAAATGAATTCATTAAGAATAACAAATGTGTATTTTTATACACATTAGGCTTAATATCATTCATTTTATCCATTAGTTGAATCTAATCTATGAGAGAATGGTGAAACTTTGAAAGAGAGGAAACTGAAATGGAAAACAAAATCAAAGATTTCTTGCCTAATGTGTTTGGATACGACACTATCAAAAAACAACTAAAAGAAGTTTATGACCAGTATATGGATAGATTAAGAGATGGAAAGGATATCTCCGATCTACCCAAAGGATTTGTTTTCTATGGAGAGCCTGGAAATGGTAAAACTTTGATATGCAGAGAATTCTCAAAGATTTTTAACTGCCCAGTTATCAATCTTCAATGTGACCTAGATAATATAAACAAAGAAATAGTCGATGCATATACTAAAGCTAGAAAGAACAAATTATCAATAGTAATAGTCGATGAAATTGACAATTTGTTAGGACTAAATTGTTGGGGTGAAGTAGATCCTAAATTCCTTAGAGCTTTTCAATCTCAAATGGATGGATTTGATAAGAACACTTCTGTAATCACACTTGCAACATCAAACTCATCTCCTCAAGATTGGCCTGAATCATTAGTTAGAGTCGGAAGATTGGAAAAGAAATATTGTATGAGCAGTTCATCTATAGTTGAAGATTTAATAGATGGATTCAGCAAGAAATACAATGTTCCTGTAACTGCCGATGAAAAAGAAGAATTAAAATATGAGTTCAAAAAAATAAACATTGCTAAAATAGAATCCATATTTAGTCAAGCAAGTATAAAATACGGTGAAAAAACAAAGTTGAATGATATTTTGAAAATATTAGATGAGATGGATTTAGTAGACCATAACCACGAAGAGCCTGACAATATCGAAAGGATGACCGCAATACACGAAGCAGGTCATGCACTTTACCTACAATCTCATTGTAAAAGGATATCTTTTTTGAGAACTAGAATAGTAGATAACATCAATGCAGAAACTCTATCTTCTGACAAATTCTCTACCGAGAGATTAGACAGAGAAACATTAGAAGAAAGTATCGACACAAGTCTAGCTGGAATTGCTAGTGAAAAATTAATCTTTGGCAAGTATGATGTAGGAGGTGGTAGTGATTTGACTAAGGCATTAAAACTAATCGACACCTTGCTATGCCGTGGATCTATTTTGGATCCATCATGCCATTATGCCCACTCTGAAGAAATATCATATTTGTTGAAATTTAAATACGAAAGAATTAAAAGGAAGTATTTAAAAAGCGAATTCAACAAAGTATATAAACAATTAAAGAAAGAAAAGAAACAAATAATTAAAATAGCTGATTTCATGCAGAAAAACATAGGAATCAATTCCATACAATTAAAAGAGTTGCTATCAGATTAAATACATATGTCAAAGCCTTAGCCAATCCTAAGGCTTTTTTATTTTTATTTGGATATTGATTTTCATTTATCAAAACATTATATTAGAAATGCTATCCCGAAAGGGTGTGTAGTGGTAAATCCACAGGTGACTTACAAGATTCCGTTAGACCTTATATAAGGTGACGACGGCAGAAAAGGAGCAATCCTTTTCAGGCGACAAACTATTTAAAGATAGAACTCTTGAAAGGACCGGTGATTTACAATGAAAAAGTTCTTATCTAATTATTACTTAATTATTTTGACGATTGTTGTTGGAATATTAGCTTTAATATTTCAATTTGGATTCCAGTTGAATCTAGTCTCTCTTATCCTCATCCATTCATGTGCTGCAATTTTTGTAGTTATTACTGTCGTAAGTATGATAAAAGATTTAATAAAAGGACATGTAGGATTAGATATTTTAGCTTTGACTTCTATTATTTCTACTCTATTTGTCAATGACACCATAAATGGAATTACTATCGAAGGTTATTGGGCTTGTCTTATGATAATGATCATGATGGCTTCTGGTCAGGCCTTAGAGTCTTTTTCTTCAAGGAAAGCAAATAAAGAATTGACTGAGCTCATAAATAAGACACCTAAAGTTGTTCATCTATTGACCGATAGTGGGTATTGTATGGATATAGACATAAAAGAAGCAAAAATAGGTGATTTGTTTTTGATAAAGCCTAATGAAACAGTTCCATTGGATTCGACGATAATCGATGGAACCTCACCATTCAACATGTCTTCTCTAACAGGAGAAAGTCTTCCAGAATCAAAAAAAGTAGGAGACAAAATACTATCAGGATTTATAAATGGTGATTCTCCCATTATTGCTAGAGTCGATAAAAAAGATGCTGATTCTCAGTATCAAACTATCGTTAAATTAGCTAAAGAAGTGGATAAAAAGCCATCTAAATTTGTAAAAATGACTGATAAATTAGCAATTCCATTCACTATTGTTTCTTATCTACTAGCAGGATTAGGTTGGCTTATTGCTTATATTACAAATCCATCAATCTCATTGATGGATGGCTTTACTAGATTTGTCGAAGTATTGGTAGTCGCTTCTCCTTGCCCTTTATTATTAGCAGCTCCGATTGCAATGATTTCAGGAATATCACAAGCCTATAAAAAGAACATCTTGATAAAAGATCCCATCGCATTTGAGAAACTAGCAAATACTAAGACTTTTGCTTTCGACAAAACAGGAACTCTAACCATTGGAAAACCATCGATTTCAAAAATAGAAACTATAGATGATTATTCAAAAGATGATTTGCTCTTATATATGGCTAGTCTTGAAATTAATTCCAATCACATCTTTGCTAAATCTATAATAGAATCATCAAATCAAACAAATCTATTAAAAGCGTCTGATATCAAAGAATATCCGGGAAAAGGAGTTGAAGGGTTTATAGACGGAGTTAAATATAAAGTAGGAAACAGATCTTTTGTATCTTTAGATGATAATATAGAAAAAGGTGAAACATTAGTAGGGTTATCAGTGAATGATAATCCTGTCGGATATATCATCTTTAGAGATAAACTTAAAAGAGATACAAAAGAAGCTTTATCTTCATTAAGAGATCTTAATGTCAATAAGATCATCATGCTTACCGGTGATAACGAGAAAACTGCTTCTAGAATCGCAGAAGAAGCTGGAATTGATAAATACTATTCATCTTTATCGCCTCAGGACAAATTAAATATAATAACTTCTATAAGTGATGACGATAGACCTATAGCAATGGTAGGAGATGGGATAAACGATACACCTTGCTTAGCAAATGCAGACATAGGAATAGCAATGCAAAGCGGAAATGATGGTGCTATCAGTGAGGTCAGCGATATCATCATTTTAAATGATTCGATAGATAGCATTGTATTAGCTAAGAAAATATCAATAAATACTTTAAAAATAGGAAGACAAGCTGTTTTAATAGGAATAACAACTTGCATAATATTAATGATAGTTGCAGCGTTTGGAGTACTTCCCGCCATCATAGGTGCTATATGTCAGGAAGGAATAGATTTGATTTCTATTTTATGGGCCTTGAGAGCTCATAAACAAGTAAAATAAAAAGGTGGGATCCACCTTTTTTTATAACATATAAGATAAATCTTATTCAAGATTTATAAATTCAATATAATGTGTTAGTAAAGCAAATTTAATACAATTTAGCTTGCCCCTTTAAATTTTAGCAAACCTGTTCCACTTTTTGGTATGCCCCATAAAATTTTGGCATAGTACTTATTTTCCAAAACAATTTCAAAATTTCTAGTTATTTGCCTTTATTCTTTTTATATTCATTCACTATTAAATCCAAATGTGAAAACTATATATTATGGTCAACAATTAATGAAGCATATTTATCAGGAGCAATGCCATATAAAAATCCATCATAAATAAGTTTTATAAGATTAAATATTCTTTTGATATTTTATATGACAAGTTTTTTGAGGAGTTTTCATCTTTCAATTCTCCTATATGTGCAAAATTATTATCTCTATAGTCGTTTATAGCATTAATTGAATAAGAGTACTCATTCAATAATTCATCAATCTTGCTTAAATAATCAACAATTGGAAATACATCGAATGCTTCTTCAAATTCATCGCCATTATCATATTTGTATACTTCAAATATTTTTTGCTCTCCAAACAAACGATTTTTTTCGTTTTCAAAAATATTACGTAGTTTTTTTCGAACATTTTGAATTCATTCCTAACAATAATTCTTTCAATTTAATAACTACAAACTCAAATGAAGCATTTTATTTCATAATTTGTATTGCAATAAGGGCATTTTTCACTCATACACTTTGTTATAAGACTACTTGTCATTTTTATTTTATAGTTTCTTTGTATCTGGTCCAAACATACTCTACATATGAAAACGCACATCCAACAGCAAGTTTTGCACACGCCTCATCTAATTCAATAAATGTACCTGTTTTTCCATGACCACTTCCATATTTGTTTCTTATTTCTGCCAACTTATAAGGAATCTGTTTCAAATTACCTAATATTTGCTTATATGATTCATAAACAGAATCAGTAGTAGAGATGTTTGTCGGCAATAATCTAATATTGTCATTCACCTTTTTGGTAAGCTCAGGAATATCATCGTTTTTGTTATAAGAAATTGATAGACCATCTAAAATAGTCTTACAGCAACTTTCAATTAACTCCTTAGCCATGCCTATCGCAAGCGTTGGATTACTTGATTGTTCTTTTAGCATCAAATCTAATTGCTTATTAATGTACTCACTGGAAAACTCTTCCTTAATAACATTGCTTTTTTCTTCAAAGATTATCTCACAATTTGATAATTTGCTTATTGAGTCTTTACATCTTTTATAAAGCGCCGCATATTTTGAATCATATTTGATGCCATAAGAATTATAATCATCTTCATATTCTTTGTTATATTCTTTTTCGTATTTTAATTCATAATGCTCTAGCATATCTGATAATAATTTGATTTTTTTATCATCTCCAATGTTATCGTCATCTAAAAAAGCTCTTAATGATTTTCCTTTAGATAATCTATAAGTTTCTTGAATTGCTATTCCTACACTTAAAAATGTAAAGGTATCAAAAGAATTATTCGAAAAGTCCAAAACATACCCGCCTCTATTAAATAAAGTCATAAATAGTGCTTTTGTTTTCTCATCTAGCAATTTAATCATCTCCATTTCCAATTACAGCATACTGATTCTGTACTGTTTTTTTTATTGTGACAAATTAGGTTTTACCCATCATAAGCTAAAAATCACTATTTTTGATAATTTTCTCAACAGCAACAAAAAAACACGCTATTAGCCTATGAAGCACAACAAACGTGTTATCTTTTCAATATGGCGGAGTGACAGAGATTTGAACTCTGGCTGGACTTTCATCCACTGCTGGTTTTCGAAACCAGTCCCTTAAACCCCTTGGGTATCACTCCACAAATAATAATTATACAATTTTTATAAATGTATTACACTCTTAGTTTTCTTTGTATTTTATAAACTAAGTGAGTTGAAATAAGTCTTTCCAAGAATCAACGGTTATCTTCCATACTAAAGCTTATCAGTTTGTTAGAACTTATCTCTAAATTTTAAAAGTTCTAAAAACATAGTAAAAGAAAACTAATCAAACTAATAATGTAAATATTTTATGCTAAACCTTAGATGTAAGAAATTTCATATAGCAACTATCTACTTTTTTATCTATATTATTCATTGGAAACAAATTACTCCAAGGAAATATTCATCATATGCATAAGAAACTATGGGCTTTATTGCCACTAACTTTTTTGTTGATGTCTAACGCACCTGTATTAAATGCCGCCAAGGCATTTGATGGGCGTTTTTATGATTTGTCTTTAAAGATGGACTTTACTGATACAAGTAAAGAAAATATAGACAATTATTATTCTGCAGTAGATAACACTTCAACAGGTTCTAGTTTTATAAATGAGCTATATACTGTAATATCAAAGGACAATCACTTTGTTAAATATGCTGATGTAAACAAGTGGTATCAAATAACAGATAGGAATTGGGAGTTATCTCAACCTATTAATCCGGATACTTTTAAATTCTCAAATGATACAGCAAATAATTACTATTTTACTTTGCTTTACTTCAAAGATAATGAAACAAAGAGCAAGCAGATAAACAATCTAGTCAACGGAAACTCCTGGACTATCGATCCTTCATTAGATCATATCGATTTTGACAATAAGAGAAAGCCAAATAAAAATATTCAAGAAGATAAAGAACATATATGGGCCAAAAGCCACGGTTTCTCACCTAGCGGAGATCCTGAAGCTGGAGCTGGAACAGACCTTCATCATTTGTTAGCAGCTGATCATCATACAAATAACATACACAATAACAACTACTACGGATACATAGACAGAGATAAACCATATAGCGAAGTCTATTGTTATTACGCTGATGGTACTACTGATTTAAGTGGATGGTCTGGAAAAGATAAAGATGGTGATGATACATTCGAACCAACTGATCAATATAAAGGCGATATAGCTAGGGCTTTACTTTATATGGGCGTTAGATACTCTAATAAACAAGAGACTAACACTAGAAGTGAGCCTTACCTCTTATTGACAGATGACAAAACACAAAAGGATGACAACGATCATTTCCATGGAGTTCATCAACATTTATCTGATTTCCTTAAATGGAATGAATTAGATCCTGTAAGTGATTATGAAATACATAGAAACAATCTTATCTATAACAATGTTCAAAACAACAGAAATCCATTCATAGATCATCCTGAATGGGCCAGAAGAGCTTACGCACCTGATACTTATAAAACAACATCAGATTTCTCTAGCCTCAAAGATTCATATAATTTACATACAAGTGACACTTTAAAATTACCAGTTACATATTCGTCTAAATCGACTATCAATATCAGTTTTGATTCCAATTACTTATCTATGTCTGATGACAAGAAGACATTCAAGGCATTAAAAGAATGTAAAGAAGGAACTACTATAAAAATAGATGAAACTACTGAAAACGGAATTATAAATCACTTCAAGACTAAGATGATAATTTGGAATAATCCTATATTAAAAACTGATTTACCAAAAAATATTCAATTAGCTCCAGTAATAGGAAATTCAACTTCATACAAATTAGATATTAAGGTTGACAATCTATTCCCTGAAGAAAAAATCGTGCTAAAATCTGGCAATGATAACATCGCTACAATCTCAAACGACAACACTATAGAAGCAGTAGGATTTGGAACTACAACAATCTCAGTGTTAGTAGATAAATCTGCCAAGAAATTAGGTGAATTCAAAATTGAAGTAACTCCATCAGTCTACTTTAATTCTGAAAACATAGGAATTACTATCGGAATAATAATTGCTATAGTTATCGTCTTAGTATTAATAATCGTTCTTTCTATTGTATTTGCTAAAAAAGGAAAGAAGAAATCATCCAAGAAACGATCCAGCAAAAACAATAAAACTAAGAAGAAAAATAACAGCAAAAAGAAGAAATAAAACTTGCTTAATAGATAACCGCTATCAATAAATACGGTTATCTATTTTTTATTTCTAACAAACATTTTACAATTATAAATATAGGAGAAATTATCAATGCAATCAAAATTCAAATTACTAGCCTTAGTTCTATTATCTACCACTTTTTTCTTGACATCTTGTGGTGATTCTACTTCTAATCCTACTACACCTTCAAATCAAGTCACAGACAATTCGACAAACAAACCTTCAGTCCCATCGGTCAATACTGACAAGAAAGATGATGCAAGTTCAGATTGGTACGCATCAGAAAAAGAAATAATGAAACAAGCATTCGGATTCGATTTCGCTATTCCTTTCGCTGATGGTCTAACTGACAATCGTGAATCCTCACTCGAAAAGGATGGCTCTGAAAATTACTTCTACACTAATGATATGGATTGTGGCGATATAACAAGTGCATATAAAAGTAAGGTGGAAGATGAAGAATATACATATGATTCGACACAAGATGGATATGATCTCTATGCATACAGTTACGATGATACAAATTTAATAGTATTGCAAATAGGTTATTCAGCTGACTATGGCTTTGAAATATATGCTTGGGTCGAATCCAATACTGATAGCAACGTGACAGAATATTCTTCATTCCCTTATGCTGATATAGCAACATTCTTTAATTTGACATCAGTTACAAATAATCAAATTCCATCATTCGATATAGCGAGCGATGAATCTTATTACGGATATACTTCCGAAAGCGAATCATCAAGTGAGTTTGTCGTTTATGGAACAATAGATTCTTCTATAACTGATAGTCAAATGGAGACTAATTATTCCAATGCTTTGAAAGCTTTAGAATATATAGTCACAGCTAAAGATGGATATTATCCTTATGCCGAAAGTGAAGAAAAAGGATTCCTGCTCAGCTTCGGATGTGATAATTCAGTGTTCTTCCTCGATATAATGAAGTATGAATCGACAACTACTGATCCCGACACTCCATCAACTCCAGACACAACAATAAAGACAATTACAATCGACGCAAATAATTTTGAAGCAAAGTATCACGAATTGGAATCGGATTTGACTATTAGCGGGTACACATTCAAATATGACTATGTAATGAAAAATGATGGTAAAATTCAATTTAGGAATTTATCAAAGAGCAATTCCTACTTATTCAATTCGACTGCGATGAACTTATCTACAGTAGTATTAAATGTCGACGTAACTACAAAAGGTGATTTTGTAGGTTATCCTTCTTTATATGCCTCATCTTCGATTCTATCAGCCGATAAAAATGGAACTGAAATAAAACCTGTGATAACTGATAAAACAACATATACATATACAATTCCTGAAGGATTTTCATTTTTCAAAGTGACAGGTCATAGCAAGTATGCTGTGATGTTATATTCTATGACTATCAATTTGAAATAGAATACATAATAAGATAACATTATGCCAAGATTGAGCTTGGCATTTTTATTTCAATCTTTTTTTCTTATAATAATAAAGAACAGTATCTCTTTAAAAAATGAAATTCATATTTTTTTACAAATTAAAATTTAAATATTATTTAAAGCCATACATATGTAGTTTAAAAAAGGAATTGCAAAGAGATTCAATAATAGAAATACAATTAAGCGATAAACAAAGAGATATTTTAAACAGGTTAAAAGTATCCTGCAAAGCGAGAAAAATATTTAATGAGTGGAATTCACTATTGTCAGAAATTGAAAAACACAATAAAGATTTAAATTATTTACATTCTGAATTTGATAATTTCTCATTTGACAATATCATTAAAAATCCAGCATCTATAACAGCAGATATAATTGAAATTTATAACAAAAACATTTCTATTCTCAATCAATATAAACATAAATCAAAAGGAAATGTCGTTTGGGAAAATCAATTATCGACAATTGTATCTGATTATAAAACAATTCAAGAGCAATACTTGCTTTACAACAAATCTATAGAAATTAAAAATCATATATATTCAGGATATATAAGTAAAGTCAAAGAAAAGAAATTAACAGAGGAACTAGAATCTCTATATAACAAAATAAAAGAATTCAATCACCTTTACTATACTTTTGATCTAAATACAAGAATACAAGACATCATCGAAAAAAATAATAATGATTGGATTAAAGCCGAAATAAAAGATTCAATATTCGATAATGTAAATGGTAAATCCTTAGATAAAGAACAAAGAACAGCTATATTAAAAGATGAAAAATCTAATTTAATAATTGCAGGTGCAGGTGCAGGAAAAACATTAACTATATGTGGAAAAGTTAAATATCTATTAGAAAGAAAGAATTTATCACCAAATGACATATTACTTCTCTCATATTCGAAAAAATCAGCTGATGATCTGCAGAGAAAAATATCAAATATCAATCCAAACATAACGGTCGGAACATTTCATAAAATTGGTCTTCAAATATTAACATCAATAACAAAGAAGAATTTTATAGTGGAAGATCAGTTCAATGCAATAATCGAGTCATATTTCAGGGATGAACTACCCAAGGATTTCAAGATGCTAAAATTGGTCTTTGAATATTATGCTTTATTTTTAGTGCACGACAATTACAAAGATAAAAAATATGAAAATGATGGAGATTTGTATTCAGATTTAAAAATAGAAGACTTTACAACCTTAAAATCAGAACTTAATTTAAATGCCAAAAACAGCTATTCATATGAAACGTTAAAGAAAGAAAAAGTAAAAAGCTATGAAGAATATGTCATTGCTAATTGGTACTTCCTCAATGGTATAGATTATATTTATGAGGAACCATATGCAGTCAATTTAGCAACAAATGACCATAGACAATATAAGCCAGACTTTTTTCTAAAGAAATATAATATTTATCACGAGCATTATGGAATAAATAAAAACTTTGAAGCTACACAATATAGTAAAGAAAGAGCTAAGGAATATGTAGAAGGAATAAAATGGAAAAGAAAAGTACATTCTCTATATAAAACTAAATACTTTGAAACATATTCATATGAATTTAGTGATGGTACAATCTTTGAAAAATTAAAAGAAAACCTCAAAAAATATGGAATTCAAACACATCCCATTTCTAATATTGAAATTAAAAATGCTTTAAATTCAATTTATCACGGAAGAAAATTCGCAAGTTTTATTAGATTAATTAAATCATTTATCAATTTATATAAAGCTAGATACACCGATGAATCTCAGTTCGATAAGTTCAATTTAAGTTCAGCAAATTCCTTTAAAAAGATTAGATCTTCACGATTTTTAAAGATAGCTAAATCAGTTTATTGTTATTATATAAATTGGATCAGAAAAAATAATAAAATTGATTTTGATGATATGATTCTACAATCAACCGAATTATTAAATTCGACAACCAATTTCAAATATTCATACATAATTGTCGATGAATTCCAAGACATATCATGGAGTAGAATGCAGTTTTTGAAAAAGCTAATCGATCATGGCAATTCTCAATTGTTTGCTGCAGGGGATGACTGGCAATCTATATATAGATTCACGGGATCCGATATTAATATCTTTACTAACTTTAAATCTTATTTTGATGATAGTCAAATATCATTTGTTACTATGACGCATCGAAATTCCCAAGAACTTCAAGATATCATGCATGACTTCATATGTAAAAACCCTTCTCAAATCGATAAACATATGAAATCTAACATCCATACAAACACTCCTATAAAAGTTATGTATTATTCAACAAATAAAAGAACTGCTTTCTTAAATATAATTAAAGAAATTTCTTCAATTTCAAATAGAGCAAATATATTGGTCTTAGGTAGAAATAACAATGATATAGATACAATTAAGGAGACAAATAAAATATTGCTAAAACGAGACAAGGAAAATGATGATAGTTATAAAATCATAGTAAAAGAGTATCCATATTTAAATATAAAATATAGCACCGTACATAAATCAAAAGGTCTTGAGGAAGACTATGTTGTCCTAATAAATGCTGATGATGGACTTATAGGATTTCCAAATAGAATGGATGACGATCCTATTCTAAATTTAGTTTTAAGTTCTAAAGAAAATTATCCATTCTCGGAAGAAAGAAGACTTTGGTATGTTGCTTTAACAAGAGCAAAACTTTGTACATACATAATAGCCAATAATACACATACATCCTCTTTCTTAACTGAAATACTCCAAAAATGCTCTATTATGAACAAGAAAGAACAAATAAAAGAACAAGATATTATTTATTGTCCAAGATGTAAAACTGGGAACTTATCAGAAAAATCTTATCCGGATGGAAATAGTTATTGGAAATGTTCCAATTACCCATATTGTGATTATACAATCCGAGATAAAGAAGCTTTAAGAAAAAAACATATATGTCCAATATGTGGTGACTATATGGTTTATCGTTACTCTTATAATTATAAATTCTATGGTTGTCATAATTATCCATACTGTAAACATACAGAGAGAATAAATCCTTCTAGTAAAAATAAATAATCATAAACAAACAATTCAAAAACTATATAAAATTACATTCAACTATCGTAATTTTTCCATAAATCATACTTCTTATCCCTAAATTTATAATTTTCTTAAAAAAATAAAATAAGAATCAAAAAGACTAGTCTTTTATTTCGAGACTAGTCTTTTTTTATTCAACACTTGTTATCCAACCCATCTAATTATATCTAATACGATCAGCACAACTCCAAGGACTAATAAAACGCCTAATCCAATCATCGAAGCATAAGACTTAAATTTCTTATTTGCTGGTTTCCTAGTAATAGATTCAATGATACACAATAGTAACTGCCATCCATCCAAACCCGGGAATGGAATCAAGTTCATAATCGCAATATTGACTGAAATCAAACCCCATAGGTAGAATACGTAGAAAGGACCAATAGACACAGCTTGCTCTGTAGTTCTAAATATAGAAACAATTCCACCGACATTCTGCCATCCTGATGGAGTAAATAATCCACCTAAAGCTTGGAATGTTTGAACTATTCCATTGCCTTGATCATAGAAAGCTTGACCTAAAGCTCTAGCAAATGACTGACCAGTTATAGTTGGAGTTCCTTCTCCATCTATGAAACTATTTCTGTTATATGGCTTAGGTGAATAAGACATATAAGGCGATAAACCCAAAGCTTCATAATGGTACAAACCTTTGGTCGCATCGCTCAACTCAGGCTTCACTTTCACTTCAATAACCTTAGAACCATCGTATGACCCATCATCATTCTTAGCCGAATACATATCGGCATAAGTAATAGTCACTGTCAATTCTTTACTATCCTTACTAGGATATAAATACAAATGAGTTTGAGAATCACCGACTGATACAACAGGCTCATAATACGTGCCAGATTCATTTCTATAATAGACTTCATCTAACATCGCATTAGAAATATCAAAGTATGTATCTACAGTATTGAAAGTTCTATTCTTTGACTGTTCGATAGCTGCTTTATCTTTGTCTGGAAGGTTAAATATCTTTTCATCAGTCCATTTATTTCCCAATCCGTCATAGATGAGAACATCATCAGGATATTGTTTCTTTATTGATACGATCCTAGTACCTGTAGTTAGACCGCTATCAGCTAAATGTGAGCCAGAGGCGACAGTAATTCTATTTGTATAAACATCCTGTTGTGGGCAAAAGGCATCAGCTATGAAGCAAAGGAAGAAAGAAAGGATGACATTCATCACGATTCCAGCAATCATGATAATTGCTTGTTTTCCATGATTCACACCACTGAAGGTTCTTTCCTTTGGAACTGGTGGAATACCAGCTTCAGTCAAAGCAGCATCATCGCTTTCTCCGACCATTGCAACATATCCTCCTAAAGGAATACAGCGAATATTGACCGTGGTTTCCCATAGTGGTTTTCCTGTAGTCTTGTCTTTGGGATTTATAGATACGATTTTAGGTCCAAATCCTATAGAATATTCTTCACAATAAACTTTAAAAAGCTTAGCCATCGAAAGATGGCCAAGCTCATGAAGGCAAATGACAAAGCATAGCCCGAGTACGAAAACTATGATACTAATGAATATTTGCATAATTGCCTCCTTTTTATCTCATACAAATAATTGACTTATTATCTACCGCGGTTGAAGTTCTTTCTTCCAGTATGGAATGTTCTCTTCTTGGTAGCTCCTTGTGGTTTATCTTGACGAGCTTTGTCGAAGTGTCCACCACGATAAGAGGGCTTCTTGTCTCCACCGAATGAAGACTTTCCTCTATATGATGAATGTCTTTCCCCACCTTTGAAGGATGAATGACCAAATGATGGCTTTTTAAATGAATAAGATTTCTTTTCCTTGTTGTCACCTTCTGAATGAGTCCTATAGGATTTATGGAATTCACCACTGGGTTTATAAGAATCATTAGATCTTGAATGGAATCCTCCATTAGACTTATGGAATGAGTGTCCACCAAATTTCGAATGTCTATCATCTCTATCCTTATGATCACCATTGAATTTCTTCTCGTGATCATAATGATCACTCTTCTTATGGAAAGTATTCACTTCATGAGTGTTACGATAAGGTCTCTTTCCACGGATTCCACTTCTACCGAAGTCTTGATGATCATCCTTCTTCTTGTCCATGTAGTCTCCGAAAGATTGAACATCCTTCTTACGATCATCAATCTTCTTGTCCTCTCTCTTAACATAGACTTTCTTTTCCTTGACCGCATCCTTGGCATTTCTAGGATATCCTTGCTTTTCTTTCTTAGCTTTCTCAGCTTCATGTTCTTTAAGCAAGGCTTTTTTCTTAGGATCGTTTTTCCAACGAGAAGCCTTTTTGGCCTTTTTCTTCTCGACCTCATCCTTGATTTCTTCTTCGTGTTTTCTATTAGCATCACGAATAGGTTTAGCTACTATATCGGAAGGATTGTTTCCAGCTTTCAAAGCATTAGCGTAAAGAGTGATAATCTTATCTGCTGCATCTCTAGCTTTTTCATCCAAATCCAAGACATCTTTCAATTCCTTGGGGTTATCGCTATCTCTAGTGACACTAGAAGAAACTTTTCTCAATATTGTCTCGACATCGCCGAAACGAATCTCTCCGTTTAAATAAGCATTTACAGCCTCTTCATCCACAGCATTTACAACAATTGCTGCACGAGAAGGATATTTTCCGACCAATGATAAAATGAATGTGAACATAGGATATCTGTTCTTATCAATATCCTCAGTCTTTAAATTCTTGACCGCTTCTTTATCTTCTTCAGTCAATTCATGACGTTTCTCAGTTCCAAGACTCAAAGCATATTTGATAGGTGTGAGCATAGTATTAGGAGAATATTCATAAATAGAAGTTCCGTCTTCTAAAACAACACCACCATGAATCAAAGATTCTCTATTGATAACAGCCTTGATATCCTTCAAAGGATAATGGAACAACATAGAAGCTTCGATGACTTCATATGCTTTATTCACCATAGTAGCACTATCTACAGTGATCTTTGGTCCCATCTTCCATGTAGGATGAGCTAACACCGCTTGAATAGGAGCTGTTCCGATAGCCTTAGTAGGATAGTCTCTCAAAGCACCGCCAGAAGCTGTGATAAACAATTCTTTGACTTTCTTGTCTTGGGGAACTTCAGCTAAACATTTAGCAACTGCTACATGCTCAGAATCGATAGGAATCAACTTTCCATGACCTTGAGCTAATACCTCATTGATAAAGTTTCCACCCACGACCAAAGTTTCTTTGTTAGCTAACAAAAGAATCTTATCCTTCTTCAAAGCATGAAGTGAAGGTAAGAATCCATCAAATCCTAAAATTGAATTCAAGACAACATCAGGATCAGCCTTATCAATTATAGTTAAGTTTATAGATTTGCCAGACAAAACTTCAACTTCAGGTAAAGCTTCTTTCAAAGCTTTAGCTTTAGAATCAGCAACAATTCCAACAAATTTTATAGTTGGAAATTCTTTGACTATCTCCACCAACTTATCAACATTCTTGTTGGCTGTAATTCCTACGAGCTCATATTCACTATTATCTTTCAACAAGCTCAAAGCCTGAGTTCCTATAGAACCAGTCGCTCCTAATAAAACAATCTTTTTTGCCATACTTTAATTTTCTTTTCCTTTAAGTTTTAAATAATCCTATATTCAGTTATTAATGCTGTAAGAATGTCCAACCATTAGTAATAAATGATATCAAGATAGCTACTACAGAACAGGTGACGAATATGGAATCAAACCTATCAATTATGCCACCATGACCAGGTAAAATAAAGCCCCAATCTTTAACATTGAAATGTCTTTTAACTGCCGAGAAGATAAATCCACCTATATTATCCATAATAGGAATAATTATAGACAAGAGTAAGATGTAGCCCCAACCCCAACCACTTTGGCTTTCAAAGCTCAATCCATCCAAAGGAGCTTCTCCACCAGTTTTGATCAAAGGAGTTTTAAAACAGTACCACGATATCGCTGAGAAACTCAGAGTGAATATCATTGAAAGAACAACTCCACCAAAGAATCCCTCCCATGTTTTATGGGGAGATACTCTAGGATTCATCGGATGCTTACCGAATAAAACACCGACAAAGTAAGCTCCTATATCGCTACACCAAACACCAAACAAACAAAACCATAGCAACATAGAAGAAGATATAGACCAGTTATAAGTCAATGTGATATCAGCAGGGTCCGTCTTGTCTAAGAAAGCAGTAGGATAATATCTTAAATACATAATCGAATAGAATCCTAGCGATACTAAGAAGACCATAGTAAACAAGTAGAAAACATCATCCAGTCTAAATGTTTCATATAAGAATGAGAAGCAAAACAAACCTATTAAATAAATGATTAGTGAGAAAATACTGATATAAATTTTATACAATGAAAAAAAGTTGCCAGCAAATAATTCATTCCTTATATTGTCTTCTTTAAAGAAGGTCCAATAAATCATTGCATACATCCAAACATAAGTCCAAACCCATATGAACTTACTATAATGCTTTTTTCCAGGCAAAGCTAATATCTCATAGGCGGCAAAGAAAACTAAAACAAATGATACTGCCAACAGATACCATCCACCAAATAATCCAGCCGGTCCCAAGACTAAACCTAAAACCAATCCAGTGATTATTCTCACAATCATTGAATGTTCAGTATTTTTCGATAACTTTTTCATTCTTTTATTGCTCCGAAACGTCTATTTCTTCCGTAGAAATCATCCAAGGATTCCTTCAATGATTTCACCGAATAATCAGGCCAATAAGTCTTTGGAAATTCCATTTCAGCATAAGCTAATTGATATAAATAACAATTAGATACTCTCAACTCGCCAGAAGTTCTAACCATTAAATCGACATCTGGCAAATCTTTAGTCCAAAGATAATCTTCGAACGATTTAACATTCAAAGAATTCAATTCTACTTTTCCTTCTTTATATAGAGAAGCAAATCTCTTAGTAGCTTGAACCACATCTTGTCTTCCACCATAATTGAATAAGACAGTGAAGTTGTACTTATTCAACTCTTTTGTCTCTTCCATAGCTTCATTGATAGTATTGAGAATATCAGTCGGTATTCTTTTATCGGCCAGGTCTCCAACAACTCTAACCTTCACACCCTTAGATTTAAAATCTTCAATGTTTGAAGAAAAGAATTCTTTTAATAATTTAAATAGAGTGGAAACTTCAGCTTCAGGTCTATTCCAGTTCTCACTAGAGAAGCAAAACAATGAAACATATGGAATTTGATAGGTCAAAAAACACTCATCAACTATTTCTTTGATGCGTTTTACTCCTGCCAAATGTCCTGCAGTTCGAGGCAACAATCTCTTCTTGGCCCAACGGCCATTTCCATCCATAATAAAAAGAATATGCTTCAAACTTTTTGTATCTTTGTCAGACACTAGATATTAGAGAGCTCCTGTTCCTTACCCTTATATAAGGAGTCGATAGTCTTGATAGCAGCATCGTGTTCCTTTTGAATAGCAGCATCGATACGCTTCTCTAAATCCTCAGAGAACTCTTCGGATTTCTTTACCTTATCCATCCAATTCTTTCTAATAGCACGGATTGTGACTTTATTATCGTCACAATATCCTTTAGCTTCCTTGATGATTTCCTTACGACGATCACCAGAGAGGGGTGGGAAATTAAGACGAATCTCATTTCCTTTGACATTAGGATTCACACCCAAGTTGGATGTTCCTATTGCAGCTTCGATAGACTTTACTGAAGAAGGATCGAAAACCTTTAAAACCAAGGCTGTTCCACCTTCAACTCTGACTGCTGCCAAAGTCTTGATAGGAGTCATTTCTCCATAATAATCGACACGGATCTTATCTAAGACATTAGGATTGACTGCACCTGCTCTCAAGGTAGCCAAAGATCCTTTAAGCTTATTGATAGCTTCATTCATTTCAGTTTTAACTGAATCCAATACTTCTTTTTCTTCCATAATTATTTCTCCTTACTATAGAAATATATAATAAAAACTTATAAGTGATACAAAGGTATCTATTATTAGCACAAATAAAAGCAATTAAATTGCTTATTTTGTGATCAATGTTCCCATAGAATCACCAGTGATGACCTTTAGGAAATTCTCCGGTTTCATTTCGAACACCCTGATTTGAATATTGGAATCCTCCAATAATCCAGCAGCAGTAGCATCCATGACCTTCAATTTCTTATCAAGAATCTCATGATAAGTTATAGTCTTGATCAACTTAGCCGACTTATCAGTCTTAGGATCAGCAGTGTAGACTCCATCAACACCATTCTTTGCCATCAAGATGACGTCACAACTAGTCTCTAAAGCTCTCAAAGCTGCACATGAATCAGTTGTGAAGAAAGGATTTCCTGTTCCACCCACAAAGATACATACTTCACCATTGTCCAAAGCTCTCAAAGCATCTCTTTGTGTAAAATAGTCACAAAATTTGTCGACTTGGATAGAAGAGAAAACATGTGCTTTCAATCCATTGTTTTCTAATACACCCTTAAGTCCTAATCCATTAATGACTGTACCCATCATTCCCATATCATCTGCTTGAGCTGGATTTAAGCCTAATAATCCGGCCAATTTTCCTCTCCAGATATTTCCAGCCCCGACAACAAGGCAGACCTGAACCCCAGCAGAGTGAAGAATTTTAACTTGTTCAGCTATTCCTACCATCTTCTCTTTTGAGAATATCGAATGATTCTCACTGTCTTCCAAAGCTTCGCCAGAGATTTTAAGCAATACACGTTTATATTTTATTTCCATATAACCCTCTTTCAAAAAACAAGGCACACATAGGCGTGCCTTGTTACAAATTCAATAAATTACTTGTTGTTGAGTTGTGCAGCAACTTCGGCAGCAAAGTCGGATTGAGCCTTTTCAATTCCTTCACCAGTGGTGAAACGAACTGTAGAGACGATTTCAGCTCCATGCTCTTTCAAGACTTGTCCTACAATCTTGGAAGTATCCAAGATGAATTCTTGATCGACGAAGACTTGAGAATTGAGGTTCTTTCTAACACGTCCCTCGACAATCTTCTCTTGGATTGCTTGAGGTTTGCTAGCAAACTTAGGATCAGCTTTGGAGGCTTCGATTTCAATTTCAGTTTCCTTCTTTACAACTTCGGCAGGAATCTCTGACTCGAAAATGTAGGTAGGAAGACTGGAGCAAAGAGAAACAGCGATATCATCAGCAAAAGCTTTATCGCCACCCTTCAATACAACAGCAACTGCAATCTTACCCTTCATATGGATGTAGGTTCCGATGTTCTCACCGGCACTCTTGTGAATCCACTTCAAGCGGCGGAGAACTATCTTCTCACCCATACGCATGGTTCCGTCAGCACAAATGCTAGAAACCATTTCAGTGGCTTCTTCCAAAGTGGCGGGTTTCTTTTCAATCAAAACTTTTCCAATTTCTTTGACCAAATCACCGAAAGCAGGTGATTCAGAGACAAAGTCAGTCTCGGAGTTGACTTCGAAGATAACGGCATCATCACCAGACTCTTCAATCCAGCTCTTTCCTTCGGCTGCAACACGGTTGGCCTTCTTAGCAACCTTGCTCAAGCCCTTCTCACGAAGCCAGACAATAGCCTTCTCGACATCATTCTCGCAAGCGACAATAGCCTTCTTGCAGTCCATGAGTCCGGCACCAGTGCGGTCTCTGAGCTGCTTAATTAATTCGATTTGTGCAGATGACACGGTTATTTAGTCTCCTCAGTTGCAGGCTTAGCTTCAGTCTTCTCGCTAGGAGCAGCTTCAGTGGCCTTAGGAGCCTCTTGAGCCTTCTCTCCACGATTTTCATCCTTAGGTCCATGATTTCCACCATTAGGACGCTTTACAAACTTCTTGCTAGCTTTCTTACGACGCTTCTTGCCCTTACGCTTAGCAGCGAAGATATCTTCACGAATCTTAGCGTGGACAACCTTCAAATCGTCCTGGCTGAATTGATACTTGCTCAAATCCTCAGGGATGAAGCTCTCCATATTTCCGGCATCAGCAGCATCGGCTTGGTAAGCATAAGCAGCTTCTCCACCCTTAGCAGCGACAACGGCATCGGCGAGCAATCCAATGATGAGCTTGACAGACTCAGGTCCATCAACGTTCACAGGAATAGGATAATCTACATCTGAAGGCTCACAGTTAGTATCGATGAGTCCAAAGGTGTGAATGTGGAGCAACTTGGCTTCATGGACAGCGTTGTGCTCCCAGTTAGAATCGACCACGACGATAGCGTCAGGTCTCTTTCTCATTTCCTTGATACCACCGAGAAGTGAGCTCAAGCGATCACGTTCCTTGCCCTTGGCAATAGCATCCTTCTTGGAAAGCTTGTCGAGTTGTCCACTCTCAGTAGCTTCATCGAGTTCCTTCAAGAGCTTGATGCGTTTGTATATGGTATCGAAGTTAGTCAAGGTTCCACCCAACCAACGATTGTTGACATAGAAGCAGCCGGAACGAGTAGCCTCATTCAAGACAGTTTCCTTGGCGACAGGCTTAGTTCCAACGAAGAGAACCTTTCCACCTTGTTCAACAATCTTCTTAAGAGCCACATAAGCCTTTTGAATCAAATCAACAGACTTGTTCAAATCGATGATGTGCAAGTTGTTCTTCTTACCATAGATGTAAGGCTTCATGTTAGGATTCCAGCGACGTGCTTGGTGACCATAATGGGCACCGACGGCAATGAGTTCCTTAACAGAAACAACAGGATCACTATCCTTGTGGATAGTCTTTGACATCAAATCAGCTTTGGGTTGCTCAGCAGCGGGTGCAGACTCGACTGGAGCTTCTACTTTAACTTCTTCACTCATGGTTTTTAAAAACCCTCCATTTTTTGTTATACCTCCGAATACTTCCGTACTGCCAACCCAGAAAACGCATTAATACAGTTTCTATGTAAGGTCTAGAATGTTTGTGTAACAGACTTATAAGATTCGTATAAGTCCTGCATTTTAAGGACTAGTCGGCAAAATCCATATTCGTGTGCATTGCATGTAGCTTTGGACATGCTTGGTGAAAATACCATAAAATAGCAAAAAATACAATATATAAATAAGATTAAATATAAGGATTAATAGAAAACACCCATTCTGAAAGTATTTTTATAGCCATAACCAACCTCAAATGTTGAAATAATTCAATCTTTGAATTATTATTAAAACAATATTCTATGTCTTTTGATAAACGACAGGAAAGGATAAAACAAAATGGACAACAAGAAAGAAAAATCCATCGAAAATTCTCCCGCTTTAAAAAGACTTGATGGAGTAGATAAGGATATATTTGCATTCTTTTCTTACCTCTTAGACATCTACAATCATGGAATGTTTAACCCTCTTATTAATTTCACCAAATCAGATGGAAGAATACTATTGCTTCTAGTCAATTCAGGAGGGTTATGTCATCCTTCGGACATCTCTAGTGAATTGAATTTATCCAGACCTAATGTAGCAGCGAACCTTAGAAATATGGAGAAGGAAGGATTGATTACTAGAGAGACTGATAAAACTAATAGAAGACAAGTTTTCGTAAAGATTACACCCGCTGGATTGGAAAAATACAAAAAGGAAACAGATGCTATTGTAGAAGTATTCACAATGTGGCTTAAGTCATTAGGGCCTTCCGAAGCTATGCATTTGATGAGCGTGTTGAAAAAGACTGATGAAATAGCAAAACAATACGAGCCACCAAAGGTTGAAGAAGACAAAATAGAAGATATTTGGAAATTATCTTAAGGATTATTATGCGCCTTTTAAAAGAAGAAATCGGAGAACCCAGAGAATTAGTCTTTCTAGATTTAGAAGGAACTCAATTATCACATGAAACTATTGCAATAGGAGCATGTAAGTATTTTTGTGGACCCGATTTATTGCCTTTGCCAGGAAAAAAGATTCAGGTTTTCAAGAGATTGATAAAACCTCAAAGTCCTGTAGGTGGTGTTGTCACTGTTCTGACCGGTATAACTGACGATAGATTGAAGACAGAAGGTATCACCTTCCATAAAGCATTAGTCGAACTTATGACATTCACTAAATGCACTGGAAAGAAAGTATATATTACTTTCGGAAACCAAGACTTAAATATGCTCTATCAATCCAAGGTAAGAGCCAACGATCAATTATGTCAAGACTTTTATGACCATATAAAAAGAAACTGGTTCGACATGCAGGCATTCGTCTCTAGATTCGTTCATGACGAAAGACATATGACATTCTCACAACCTAAGCTTCTAGAAATTTATGAAGCCAAGAATTTACAGCACGCACACGATCCTTTGTATGATGCTGAAAACTTAATGAATCTATTCATTCAAGTAATAAAAAGACCTGATATAACATTACGCGAATTCAAAAAGAATCTTCTAACTTCAAAAGATTTCTTCATTATATCCAAGCCATTTATAGATGATTTGTGTAATGGAAAAGATGTATCTTCTAAAGATTTCAACAAAGCCATTGAGGATTACTTATCATGACGATCAAGTATCCTAACGGAAAGACTTATGAAGAAGTTGTAAAAGATGAGAAAAAAGAAGGAATCATCAAAAGAAAAAGAAATGGTCTAGCTGATAGAGCCAACATGGGAATGCATTTGGAAAACGATGTAATCAAATCCTGTGACTATTATAGAAATCTTGGAATAGCTTCTATTTATAAAAGACCAACTCCTATTAGAGTATATAAAGTTGACAAGTCTAATCCAAACAAGATTATCGAGGCTCATTTTGATCAAAAATCAACAACTGATTTTGTTGGAGTTTATCGATCTAAATACATCGATTTCGAATGCAAAGAGACTAAGGAAGACACTCTTCACTTTCAAAACATAAGACCTCAACAAGTGACTCATCTAGATTTAGTCTTAAAACTAGGTGGAATAGGCTTTTTTGTCGTATCATTCACTCAAAGAAACGAAGTTTATTTGTTAGATGCGCATTTCATAGTAGATAGAATATTAAAAGAAAAATCCCATCAAGGATTTAAAAGAGATTTCTTTATAGAAAACGGAATTCTAATCAAACAAGGTTTTACACCTAGACTTTATATATTGGATGCTATAGATAAAGCTTATTTTAATTCTCAATTAGATCCTGATAATCCAAAACTCTAACTTTTCTTAATCCAAGAGAAAGGTAGTTCATCTAACTTTGGATTCTTAGCTGTCAATATCGTTCTACCTAACATTATCAACTGTCTATGAGTATTGATTAGACAGCTATTTTTAAATAACTTTTCCAATTTTAATTCTATTTGTTCTGGTCTTAAATCTTTATCGACAAGGCCTAAAAACTTAGATACTCTTTCTACATGTGTATCCACTGGTAGATAAGGAAAATTATATAACTCGCCTAAGACCACTCCCGATGTTTTAAATCCAACACCGGGAAGTGTCATCAAAACTTCTCTATCTTTTGGAATTTGACCATCATATTTATCGACAATAATTTTAGATGCTTCAATTATGTGACTAGCTTTGGTTTTTGCTAATCCTAGCGGTTTGATAATACTGATGACATCATCGACGTTGGCTTTAGATAAAGCAGCTAAGTCTTTATACTTATCAAATAATATCGGAGTCACTTTATTAACTGACTTGTCGTTAGACTGAGCAGAAAGAATAACTGCAATCAAAAACTCCTGATCTGTCTTATGCTTTAAAAAACAATCGACAAGACCAAATCTATCATCTAAGAAATTCTTTACCTGATCTGCTTTTTCTTGTCTAGTCATCGTTCAACCAATCGTGAGAGATAATCTTAGGTAACTCATTAGATCTATGCGCATCATCCCTTGCAGTATAACCTTCTTTGTTAATATCTTTTTCTTTTTCTAAACGCAAAATTTCTTTTTCTAATCTAGGAAAAGTAACTCTTTTTTGCTTAGATTGAATATTTGCATATGCTTCCTGCATCATAGATACAGTAGCACCTTCACCTAACCATCCATTTATCTTATCGACTTCCAATGGTGTCAATGGTCTTCCCATCTCTTTTTGGAAAAAGGCATAAGCATCATCAATTTTCTTTTGAGAACGAGAGTCAGAAGATAAGACTATATCTTTTTTGAAATCATCGAACAATTTACTAAAAAGAGGCTGTAAAGTTAAATCTCCTTTAGGGCTATATGCGACATACTTCTTGTCCATCAATCTCAATAAACAATCATCAATAGTTTCTTTGGATAAAGACATATACTGTGATAATGCGTCAGCTGTAACTGGTATTTCCCCATCCATCTGCATCACTTCATCAGCCATCAAAATAACCATGGCATCACTTTCTGTAAGTCCAAGTCCTTTATATCTCTTCAAAAATATGGATCTCCAGTTCAAATCTTTAAAATTTAGTTCCATAAATGCCTCCTTGGTTATGAATGAATATAGTTAATTATAGTTGAAAAGTCTTTATAAGAATTATATAAACTACTTTGTTGTTCAAAAAAGAGGTCAATGAATTGTATGGAAAATAAAAAAATGCCAGAAGATCAGACATCTGAAGTTGAAACTCAGATTGCCCCTCCCAAAAATACCAAGGAGTGGTTAAAAAACTGTTTAGTTGGATTCTTTGTTGGATTAGCTGTTATTGTTCCTGGAATATCCGGCGCCACAATAACAATTATCTTTAAAATTTACGACAAGTTATTGAATGCTGTATCGAATCTATTCAAAAAATTTAAGAATTGCTTCTTGTATTTGCTTCCTGTTGTCATAGGAGCAATCATAGGATTCATCGGTGGATTTTTTGGAGTACAAGCAGCATTGAATTACATTCCTTTTGCTATTATTTGCTTGTTTGCCGGTTTGATGATAGGTGCTTTCCCTGCTGTCAACGATGAAATAAAAGGTGAGAAGAAAACACCTCTTAGAATCTCATTGTTGATAATTGGATTCCTAATTCCTATCGTGTTATCAGTCTGTGTGACACTATTGACTGGAAATGGAAATGATGGAACCGCCTTTGCTACAATAGAATGGTGGGAGTATATAGTATTCTTAGTCATAGGATTTGTCGTTAGTATAACTCAAGTAGTCCCTGGACTATCAGCCTCAGCTTTCTTGATGATGATAGGATACTTTAATGCTTTGATGGGTTCATTCCATCTAGAGTATTGGAAACAAAATCCTAAAATCTTTGGAATATATGCAGCATTGATTGTTGGATTCTTAGTTGGGTTATTCTTAACTTCAAAATTTTTAAATAAATTATTTGAAAAATCTAGAAAAACAACTTTCTTCGCTATTGTAGGTTTGTCTGCTGGAGCAATCGTATCAATCTTCTTCAACAGCGATGTATATGAGGTTTATCAGATTTGGGCTGGTGTAGTAGACAAAAATACAAATTATCCAAACGCTGTCTCTATGCCTATTGATTTATCCTTAGGAATCGGCTTATTGATTGTTGGATTTGCTATCTCATTTGTTCTTTATATGTATCAAAAGAAACATGACGAGCAGCAAATGAAATTAGAAAACAAATAAAAACAAGACTAAAAAAGAGCCAAATGGCTCTTTTTTATTTTACTTAAATTACTTAACTGCTTCTTTGAGAGTCTTAGAGACACGGAAAGAAACTCTCTTGGATGAAGGAATCTCAATCGCTTCTTGAGTTGCAGGGTTAACGCCTTTTCTGGCTTTGGTCTCTTTTACTTCAAAAATTCCAAATCCAGAGACAAGAACCTTATGTTCAGGATCGTTGATAAGTCCATCAGTAATACCGGCAAATACAGCATTGATAGCTGCTTCAGCTTCTTTTTTAGAAAGACGAGCTTTTGAAGCTACATCATCGATTAAATCTTTTGTGACCATTTTCTTTTCACCTCTATTGTTAGAATAGCAATTATTAAAACTAAATGCAAGAAAAATATAGTGGTTATCTATGTTTTTTGCAAATTGTATAACGCTTATAAAAGACTAATTTTCCATTCATTTTTGTCTTTCATTTATTATAATGTTTAACGCTTGATATAAATTTTCGTATAATAAGAGAAAAGAAAGAAGGACTATTATGGCTTCATATACTACAAAGCAAAAAAGACTATTATTAGAAGTCCTCAAAAGTAAGAAGAACGAATTCCAATCAGTCAGTGATTTGATAAGTGATTTAGAAAAACTAGACATTCATATCTCATACCCCACGGTATATAGATTCTTAGATAAATTAGCAGAAGAAGGAAAAGTAGCAAGAATATCATCATCTGACGGAAAGAAATCCTTGTTTCGTTATATCGTTTTAGATGAAGTTGGATATTCAAACGGAAGAATGGTCTGTTTGGAGTGTGGAAAGATAATTCCTTTAAAATGCACACAACTAGAAACATTCTATGATCATGTTCAACAAGAACACGGTTGTGAACTCGACTACAAAAGAACTGTTCTTTACTGTACATGTGCTGATTGTTTGATTAAGAAGAATAATAATTAGTTTGTATTTTTAGAAAAGACTTTCAAAATCTATTCTTATATAGAATAAATACTTCCTTTTATTTATAATTCTCTTTTGGAAAAAAGAGAGGCTTTAAAATGAAAATCAACCCTGAGGTTTTGAAGGCTATCCAAGAAGGAAAACCTGTTGTCGCTTTAGAATCTACTATCATTTCTCATGGAATGCCATATCCAAGAAATGTCGAATGTGCTTTGGCTGTAGAAAAAACTGTAAGAGATAATGGTGCAGTTCCCGCCACTATAGGAATCATTGAAGGTGAACCCATCATCGGTATGACACCCGATGAAATCGAAGAATTTGGAAAGAAGAAAGGAATTATCAAAGTCTCTAGAAGAGATATTCCTATCGTCACCGCTATGAAATTATGGGGTGCAACCACCGTTTCTGCTACTATGATTTTTGCAAATTTGGCTGGAATCAATTTCTTTGTCACAGGTGGAATAGGTGGATGTCAAAGAGGTGCAACAAAGACTTTTGATATAAGTGCTGACTTAGATGAATTAGGAAAGACAAATGTCACAGTCATTTGTGCTGGACCTAAAGCTATATTGGACTTGCCTTTAACTTTGGAATATTTGGAAACAAAAGGTGTTCCTGTAATCTCTTATCAAAGCGAAACATTGCCTCGCTTCTATACAAGAACTAGCACATACAAGCCTGATTACAATGCTCAATCACCTTTGGAAATAGCAAAAATAGTAAAGGCTAAGAGAGAATACAAACTAGATGGTGGAGCTTTGATTTGCAATCCTATTCCAGAAGAGTATTCTATGGATGAAAAGATTATAGACAAAGCTATAGATAAGGCTCAACAAGAAATGGAAGCCTTAGGAATCCATGGAAAGGATGAGACTCCTTTCTTGCTCAAGAGAATTGTCGAATTGACTGGTGGTGAATCTTTGGAAGCCAACATTCATTTAGTTTTGAACAACGCTAAGCTCGGTGCTCAAATAGCAGCTGAATATTCAAAGCTTAAGTAATTTCTCATGTCTAACAAGAAACTCATATTGATCGGTGGATCAAATATCGACTATATCGGAGATTCTAGAGATAAACTTATTCCTGGTGTTTCAAACATAGGAACTTTAGCTGTTTCATTCGGTGGAGTCATGAGAAATGTTGCTGAGAACTTAGCTTTCTTAGGAAATTACTGCCCTTTTATAACAGCTATAGGTGAAGATGATTTAGGAATCAAGATGAAGAAAGGTTTAACAAATTTAGGAATGAATGTCTATTGCCCTAAATCTAACTTGCCAACTTCTACGTATATAGCTATAAACGATTCAAATCACGATATGGCTTTAGCCTTATGCGATAACAGAATCATCTCCGATTTAAGTCCTGAATACCTAGAATCTTTAAAGCCGATAATAGAAGGATATGAATATATAGCTATAGACACAAATCTAATTCAAGAAACAATAGACTATATATTCAAGACTTTTAAGCATAAGAAGATTTTATGCGAATGCATTTCTCCTGCCAAAGCCCAAAGACTTAAACCATATCTCAATCAAATAACTTTACTAAAAGGAAACTTCCATGAAGGACAATCGTTGTCTGATGGAAATCTAGAAGGAGAGGAATTGATCAAATCTTTATTCAAAAAAGGAATAAAGAATGTGGTAATCACTCATGGACCTCAAGATATTTATATTGGTGAGAACAATAAAGTGATTGAAAGAGTTGAAGTAGAACCGGCAGTAAACATAAAGAACACTACTGGCAGTGGAGATTCCTTATTTGCCGGAGTCATTGATAAATTTACTGAAGGATGCTCCTTAAAAGAGGCAGTTGAGTTTGGTCATGAGATGGCGGAGATAACATTAAAGTCAGACAAAGCCACAAATGAAGAGATAAGACTCTTATCGTACCAACATTAAAACACGAGAAAAAATTAAGTCATATTAATTTTTGCATGCTTTTAGTAGCAATATAAAATGGAATCCTCATATTCATGTTTTAATTGCTGAATATTATTTAAATAATAATGAACTTAAAAAATTGATTTTTTGCTTTCATTTTTAAATACAATTTCCCTATCTTAATTTAGTAATTGTTTCCATTCCATTCATTCCTGGAAGTTCTATATCCATAAATACTACATCATATTTATCTTGCTCTTTTAAAAATGATTCACCATTTATAAAAGTATTTATATTAAAATCAATATCATTTTCTTTTTTAAATTCATCGAAAAATGATACAAGTTTATTGCTTGCATTTATATCGTCTTCAACAATTGCAACATTAAGGATATTACCCATTATGCCTCTTTAATTTATTATTATATCTTTTATATAACTTATTCTTTAAAAATATGTCAATAATTGAGGCATAAATGTATTCTTTTTTGGCATATTCATGAATTTAAAAAGCAGCTTTTAAGCTGCTTCAACTAATAGATAAGATTTAACATTTGTTTCTTGATCAAGAATTACTTTATATAAATATTTTTCATTATTATATTTAACTTTTAAATATTCTTGATTATCTTTTACAAAATATGATAATTTGTATTCTTCATTGTTTTCTTTTAATTTAATTTCAAGATCTTGATTTTCAATTTCTCTAGATATTTTAAATGTTTCTTTTTGCAAACCATTTTCTACATAAGAATATTTAAATGATACTTCTTCTTCATTATTTTCTTTTTCATATTCTTGTTTTACAGAAATAAATGATTTATCTCCTAAATCTAATTTAAAATGTAATGTTTTTTCAAATTCATCATCTTCTTCAATTTCTTCAGATGCTTTAAAATTATATTTTATTTCGTTATAAATTAAGATTCCAACATAGTGTTTTTTTATTTCAGTTTCACCCTCTTCTTCTTCCATAGATTCTTTGATGTTGTAATATAAAACATAATTATTAGCCTCTAAAGCAATTTCTTGTTTAGATGAATATTCTTCTTTATCAGAAGTTACTTCATTAATAACAATTTTTGTATCAAATAAAGCATTAGTTCTATTTACTAATTTTTCTACATCAAATGTTGGCTCTGTACTTTTTTGTTTTAATAATCTTCTTGATGGTACAAGATTTAATGAAGACACAGCTTCGACTGCTAAAGTTTTTGAAACATTTGTAAATAAATTGTTAGATTTAACTTCATTACATCCAGATAATAATCCAATTGATGCAAATAATGTTAATGACACAAGTGATAGAAAGTTTTTTCTCATATTTTTTTCTCCTTTTATACTATATATACAATTAAGAAATTAATTTTATTGTTTTATTTTAATTCCTTTCAATTTTCTATCATTATATATATTCTTTTATCATTATACATTTCAAATCTAATATTTTCTATTGTCAATTCTTTTGTTTTAGTTTTTTTTAAAAAATTAATTCAAAAAAATATTGATTATCTAATAATAAAATATCTTCTTTTATTTTATTTTTATTATTTGTTAAATCGTTATTTAAATACAAAACAGTATTATCTCAAATTAATTGATATTTATATGTTTTGTTTTGATAAGAAAAATTTTTCCCTTTAAAGATATATTTAATACCATCTTTATTAATTAAGAAGTCTTCATAAATAGGAATAATGCTATCTATTTTAATTACGCCATAATTAAAATCGTCATTCGTTTGGCTTTTTTTATTTTACTAAATTTAACATTAAAATTTTGTTGTCCAAGCTAAACTAAAAGATTAAAACATTTAGCGACTTAGTGAAAGGAAAGATAAGAATAAGATTTGGCGAACAAGGTCAGTATGATTATTCTAACTATATCTATTTCGGACTAAACGGCTAAGAGAAAATTAAAAAGCTGCTCCTACATAGGGAGCAGTTTCTAATAGTCAATCGAATTCTGAATATTACAATAGATACTATATCTACTATCTTTTTTAGATCTTATCGACTAGAACTTGTTACATCAATCTGTTTGGAAGATTTGCAAATGTTGAAGCAATGTTTGCAAAATCCAAAGAGACGAGTCTTTCAATAAACTTAATGAATCTTCTCATACCTTACCTCCTCTTCTAGTATTGTCTAGTATTTAACTCTATCCTGCTTTGAAGGTGCTAAAAACTTCTAATAAGTTTTGCCTGGAATATTGGAAGTTTCGGTTATCACTAACTCAGTCAGTGTGTCGTCTTCAAAGCAAGAAAGTCATTTTATCATCTTAAAATTAAATGTCAAGCATTATTTTTAAAGATTTGATTCTATTGATAGTTGAAAAGTAAATTCGTCTCTTTATATTCAAAGTCTTTAAAAGACTTAAAAATCAATTCGACAAAAGCACCATCAACTCCTTCATTAATTTATTTAGCATCTCAAAGATATTTCTGCATGGAATAATCTCTATCCCTTTAATTAATAATGTCTTCCTTAAATTGTAAAGCATACTATATATTGGATAAAGATATACACTCCTTTCTATTCAGTAAATTTATTTATCTTGTATGTGGTTTTTTACCATATGTTTATTTTTTACTTGAAATAGATTTCATAATGGTTCATAATTGATAAGCTTTAAAAGCATTGGAGCAATACCCAAGCTGGCTCAAGGGGCGTCCCTGCTAAGGACGTAGAGGGAGCAATCCCTGCTAGAGTTCGAATCTCTATTGCTCCGCCATCAGTTCACCATCCGAACCCTGTACGCATACCAGACAGGATTCGTAGTTATAGCGCAGATGAAGGTTGACCCTCCACCGAGTGCAAAGAGTCCCTCATAACGAGGGGCTCTTTTTGGTTTAACTATGAATATATTCTCTAATATTGGAATCAAGATCTTTAAGTTCTTTTTGGATGTCTTTGTTTGTGCTTTTTAATATATTGTGCTTAAAGTAGATCTTATTTCCTTCTATTTGAATATAACTAACTTCGTTTTGTCTTATATAGAGTGATGTTTCTCTTGAAAATCCTATCTTCTGGAGAAAGATTATTACCGGTTCATGCGTCCCAAATTCTATGAACTCATACCAGTCGTTTGCAAATCTTTTCTGATTAGTGAATTCTTTGTAGACATTTGAAATTTTAAAAAAATAGTTCGATAGTTTGAAAAGGATGATTCCTTCTATTTCTTTCGCGGTTGGAAAGATTGGAGTGATTGTTCACAATAAATGTTCCGGTTTCCTACGAGCTTGATTTCGATAATGGAAAAAAATATATTGGAAAAGGTACTGAGAGACGCATGAGGGTATCAATTAATAGAATTGAAAAACAATATGGTGTAAAATGTATACGCTCCGATTGGACGCCCGCTAAAACATCTAGAGATGGGTTCCTTCAAGAATATCAAAGAATGATGAATGCTGAATTCAATCCATCAAAAAATGGTTTGAAATGTAAAAATTCTGCCAATATGGAGTTTTATAACATTATTAATAGCCCTGGTCTAAAAATATGGTTAGGATTGAAGTGATGAGAGGAAGACAAATATGGATAAAGAAAACGATAGATATACATTTATGAAACCGGGAATTGCGTGTAGTGAAACTGGATTTAAAGGACGAAGTGATCTTATTTTGTATTACGATATGTTAAATCGAATGAAGAATTATTTTGAACTAAATACTATTATTAAAAAATTTCATATAAAATGTATTATAATTCAACGTGGCTTCGATGATAAGTGGAATATAGAAAAGAAAAGCAAATTTTTTAACGAAGTAGATTTGCATAATATTACTGAATTCTTTGCCTCTGAAGTTAATTATGAACAGATAATTGATCTTTGTCCAAATATCACTACTATAGAATTAGATTTAAGGGGGAAAAAATTTGTCGATGTTTCAAAAGCTAAGAAATTGAAATACTTTTCCATTCATGGATTTAATGGATTCAATGTTAAAGGTATAAAAAATGAATCGAGTATTTCTTTTTGGGGGAAACCTGGGCAAAAATTTGAATTTCCAAATTCCCTACCTAAACGATTAAATTCATTAGGCTTCTTATATTACAAAAGTATAGATTTAGATTCTTTAAATCTTGAATACTTAGAAAGCTTCGATTCATCTTATGGGGGGAAGTCTATAATTGTCGATGCCAACAATGCATTTGTCCCTTATTTAAAATCTATTGATATTAGACGTGGTGATTGCTCATTTTTTACGCCTTCTTTTATCAATAGAGCTAAGGCATTAAAAGTTCTTATGATTGAAAATTGCACACCTATATTTTCACTAAAAGGAATTTGTTATCTTAATCATGTATCTATAACAGGTACTGATATTTTAGACAAAGATTTAACACCTCTTAAAACTTGTAAATATGTGAATGTTACAGACAAAAAAGGATTTAATATGAAAAACAAAGATCTTCCTAAAAACACCCAATAGTAATAATCGTTAAAAGCCGTTACAAATGTTGTTTACCCTAATCGTAGACATGACTAGGAAAGGGTTACCCGTGAAAATGACAGATCCTAGATGGCCGGAACAAAGCGGATGGAAGAAGATGCAACAGACTTTTCCTGCAACCATTAATGGTAAGAACACACACATTTCAATTCATTACGTTATGAATGACGTGCTAAAATTTGTAGATGATTTCAAAGTAAAATAAGGAGATTTGATAAAATGGTTAAGAAACTTCAATTAACTTATGGAATAAATAATTATTTGGAACTTAGTGTTGACACCGAAGAATCATGTGAATTACGTATAGAATACAACATCAATGACTTCCGTGGCAAAGGTGATATTTGTTTTGCGAGTATCGAGAAAGATTATGTATTAAGGGATATTGATGATTACAAAAAGAGAAAAAGAGGATATGTACAAATAGATAGTGAAGATTCAGCAGAGTATTATTTAAGAATTTCTGATGTGTTTGGAAACCCAAACAAAGTTCTTCTAGAAGGCGAATTTGGTAATTATGTCGATGCCTCAATTAAATTCAAAGTCGAAATTACGCCTAAGCAGCTAGATGAATTTAAAGAATTAATCAAAGCAATGGTTATCTGATGAGTTATTATGCACAAGAACTAGCACCATTAGTGCAAAGAAATCTTATCTCTAATTAGCATCAAAATGCGTCTTCTGTTCATTCGGTGAATAACCTTATGAATGGTTGACGCATTTTTAGTAAAAGCCTTGGTTTGCACAGGTGACCTGATAAATCCCTTACTTATCGGCTTTTTTAGCAAAGACCTCACGAAATCTGATCACTTTATGCGTTAAAATCGCCATCTGAAGCAACTTTTTCACCTTGTCATCCATTGGAATTCCACGATTTGTATAGATAAACCAAAACAGATTCAGCCAGTCCTGAAGATCATCCCTGTCATATGCTGGATGTTCTCTCATGAACCGCTTCAGGCTTCGATGGACTGCGTTTATCGGTTCCATCGGGTTGTCATCGTCTGGAAGATTTTGCGTCTCTTTTGTCGTGTGCACTTCTTCGGTCAACCCGAAAGCCTCAGTCAGAATCTTATGACTGTTCTCTCCGTCATGGATAAGCACGGAGCCGTTTTTCATGTGTCCTTCGAATGCCTTAAGAATTCTTGCTCGTGACGGCTTCGCCCTCCCGCAGACTGCAAGGAAGACGTTGACTCCGTCCGTTGCAGTCACGACACAGATTTTGTTCCGGGAAAGCCCTCTGTAATGTTTTCCGTCGTGCTTCTTCGTCTGATCTTTTGGCATGACCGAAAAATACGTCTCATCCAGATAGACTTTCCCTGACAAAACAATATTCTTCTGGCAGTCAGTAAGAACGGCAAAGACTTTGGAAATCCAGTATTTCCCCGTCGTTTTCGCATTTCTGTTGTTTCTGGCTGAACTGGAAAGGGAATGGAACTCGAAAAGGTGGATCATGTATTCGATCCATTCGGATACGGGAATCTTGTGTGCATCAAACACAGTTCCAGTAAGCGGGGAGAACACTCTTCCGCAGTCAAGGCAACGGTATCTTCTTGTTCCATTGCTGTAGTAACCTGATTTCTTGAAATGTGTTCCTCCGCAGTGAGGACAGCATTCAATCGAAAGGCTGTTGACAAGGCTAAGCTCAGCCGGAGAAGGCCTTCTGTGCATGGCAACGTACCATTCGTATTTCGTATCATCGTAAAAGGACTCCAGATTCAAAAATTCGCTTCTGAAAAACTTTCGTTGTTGTTATCGGTTTTTATATGTGGTGGTTCGGAATTCGGTGGGTCAACAAGGCGGAACCACCACAGTTCTTAGCATCTTGTTGACTCACCGAATTGCCTAATTGTTAAGTCATTGCTGACCAAGGTTAATTATATCACAAGACACCATTTGCCAGGTCACCTGTGCAAACCAAGGCTTTTTTTATTATGGCAGTAAGGCAAACCTGCCAATTTATATAGCTCGATTCCGAATCAGTACCTTCTCATCAGCCTGTCGAATTCGACCTTGGCCTCACTGAATGTCAGATCCTTGTGGCCCTCACAGAACTCCCTGAGCTCAGGATCCAGCCTGTAGCGGGCCTTCTTCTCCTTGCAGAAACCGTTCAGCCTTACGAAGAAGTCCTGGTTGTTCCTCAGACAATATATCTTTAGACAGGCCGCGAGCCTGATAAGGTGTGTCTTAAGCTCACAGTTGTTCCTGTTCACATGCCCGTAGAACGAGGCCTCCAGTCTGCATTCCCCGCCGCAGTAGAACTTATACGGGCATCCCCAGCATTCGCTGACCTGTCTGTCCAGTTCCTCTTTCTGCTTATCGTGTATCGTATCTGCTGACACCTCAAAAGAACTGATGCCGGAAGAAGCGGGACATCCGTAAATCTTTCCGTCCATGTCATAGGTGAAGCGGGTTATCAGGCCATCGCATCTGTTCAGGGTCCTGGAGTTCCCGAACATACGGCAGAGATATCTTCCGAATAGGTCATCGCCGTTCATCAGGCACAGAAAGATTCGTTCGTCCGATGCATCGATATCTTTTTTGAGTCTCTCGGCAAGCCTTGTGTATTCGTCTTTCCATAGCTCAACGGATTTCGCGGATATCCCATACAGTGGGCTTCTGCATAGCCTGAACGAAAGGGTCGAGAATATGGCGGATAGATATGAGACTGTTTCAGTTAGAGGGAAAACGGAATTCGTCAGCGTGGCGGCGCATCCCACATATTCCCTATGCTCGATTGCAAGGACGTTTCGGATGATCCGGTCAAAGGCCCCGTTTCCGGCAGAATCCTTCCTGTACAGGTCATGGATGCTTTTTGGACCATCCAGGCTGACACCGAAAAGGACGCCGGATTCTTGGAGAAACCTTACATTTTCTTGCGTTAGGAGTGTGCCGTTGCAGACGAGCATGGGGAGGACTTCACAACGCAGTTCATCACTCTTCTTTTTGCAATAGAGGGCGACGGAACTTATCACCTCTCGGTTGAGGAGAGGCTCCCCTTTTCCTGACATGTCTATGAAATATTTTTCTCCATCAGGAAACAGACTGAAGAATGTGTCACAGGCACTTATCGCATCTTCGGCCGTCATCAGCCTTTCCTTTTTGCTCTCGTTGAAGCAATAGGAATAGCGCAGATTGCAGGAGTCGGATATGTTTAGACAGAATGAATAGGCTGTAGGCCGAAAGGCCTTTTGAGCATCCGGTGTGATTACGAAACTCTCTGATTCGATTTCGCTCGGATCATCCGATACGTTTCCGTTCAGGGTGTTCAGATAGAGTCTGAGGCCAAGGGCTGAGAATTCGATGATGGGCATGTCCGGAATCTAGCAGAAGGAGAACTCGATGGTATTTCTGTCGGCATAGACGAAATCGGCACCGCCTTGTTTGTTTGGGTCATAGAACCGTCTCTGCTTTTCTCCGCCCCATGAATGACTGTCCTGGTGCCCGTCATCGACCGCCAAGATCCATTTGGTGTCCGTCGATGTGAAAATCCACCATCCGGAGGTCTTCTGCATTTTGATGTATCCATTCACCGACATCGCATGGTTGTCATAGGTGATAGAACCAGTCGTTCCTACTACCAAAGGAATGTTATCATCCACCATTTCCTTGACTATGTCGAAGTTCTTGGTGTCTCTAAATGTCGTGTCATATCCGTACCATCCATCGACATCCATGGCCATGTTTTTGACATCAGCAAGATACATGCCTTCTTCATTGTAGCCATAAGAACTGATGGCTCTTTCTCTGAGGCGTAGGTATAAGTCAGACATGCACTCGATAGCTACTTTATTATTGTTTGGCGTACCCTCAATTCTGAAAGTGTTTGGCATCCAGCCATTTGCGTTATTTCTAGATGAATAATGAGCATCGTGAATCAGTCTATCTCCGGAATAATCCACATAATAATCGGAGAAGTAGAACTCTCTGTTCCTATATCTCTTGCCCATGTTGTGGAGCATGCTGTAGGTCGCGTTCAAGACACAGTTACCCTCAGAAGAATACCCACCACTAGGATGCTTCTTTATATAGACACTTGTATCAAATTGTCCGATGTAATCATAGTATGGAATATATTTCTCATCGACAATGGTGTATCCGGAATAATTGGATGAAATATAGTTGCCGATATCATCGCTTGTGATTTTTCCATCATTCTGGTTTGTTGCCGGTGAGGATTTTGTGGTGGCGGGAGTTCCTAACTTTGTGGTTAGAATTTCGTCGTCGGAAGTGCGATATTCAACTCCGTTCGAATCATAGAATGCCGTTCCGCTGAAATAGACGCTGTCCGTTGAAAATAGGTCGCTCTCAAAAGACAAATCAAAATTGCTAATCGAGCGGATATCATAGTCCGAGGTGGCGACCATGTATCCCTGGTCGAAATCAAAGTAATATCCCTTAACATCATCTGACAAGGTGATCTCTTTGGTTCTAATCAGTTTGGTGGCAACAAGATCTTCCTCATGAGTCTCGTTGTATTTGCTTACGAACGTTGAAAAAATTGTCAGAAACAAATTCAACAATTGAGTCTTCGGGATGCGGTGTGGGTGAGATTACCGATGCGTTACCAACTAACGTGGCAGCGGCCAAGCACAATAAGCTAATCATTTAGTTTATCCTCCTCTATAGCGAAAGAATGATTGATATAGAAATCACCTCTAAGAATTAATTCCCCAATTTTTCTTTCTTGAGAAGTTATCGGAGAAATATCGATACTGAATTGGAAGGAGACACAATTTTCTTCCCCTACTTCAAGCAATTCCCATGATGTGTTCTCATTATTTGAATATATAGGCTTGTCATGTGCAGACTGAATGTCGTATTCCGACATGACATAGGGGAGTGATTCTTTGTTAAGTTCTTCCTGCAGCAAATCTAAATTGATAGCCTCGTCCTTGATTCCTTTTGCAAGGAATCTTCCTTCCACAGTCAAGAACTGCTCATCCATTTTCCAAGAATCGAAGGCGATTGGGCACGTGTTTGTGTATGTTTGCACATATTTTCCATCGAATTGGATGTGAGCAATCCTGGCAGGCGTCTGATCTACGACGGAGCTAGGGCCGTTGTTCGAGGCCGAACAACCAGTCAAACAAGCCACTCCCGTCAGCATGGCTATCAGCGATATTTTTTTACCCATAATGTATTCCCTCGCTTAAATACTGATAATAAAATAGCATGAAAGCGGTTTAGTTGTCAAATTTATTAAAGGCTTTAAAGAACAGTAAAGTCCTTCAATTTTTTGGATTTTTTTGATTCATAGCAATGCCTGATAAATGGAGCTTTGAAACCAAATAATGTAAGGCCTATTCTAAATCAGAAAAATGGGGGGATGAAGTGAGGAACAAATTCTTTCGTTCACTATTTCCCCATCCCAAGCACCCTATGGTCAGGTCCTTTTTTCTCTTTGATGTGGTTCTCGATGGTATAGGCTCTCGTGAAATTGGCTAAAGCATCGAGCTGATCGTCAGTCATATCGGGTAGGGCGCGGATGACGATGAAGAGCTTCAGGTCCAACACAGGAAGTTCACTAAGCAGGAGATAGAGGCAAGCCTTGAGATACTTGCCGACAAGCCATACGGCACCGACATGGAGAAGAAAGCCCTCTTCACGAGATTCATCCAGAGGGTCGAGCTATTCAAGGACGGATTCATAAAAATTTACATCAGCATCTTCGGAGTGAAAAACAGAAATAAATGCGATAGATACTAGCAAATCTGAGGTTGAGCTGCAAAATCTATTGCTCCGCCATTAGAAAATAAATAGAGCACCTCAACGGTGCTCTTTTTCTTACTTTCTATCAGAAATTACATCTACTACTTTAGTATGCTTAATTCTTAAGATGGAAAGTCCAAATCCAATCAACACACAAACAACTAATACTAATAAAATATATCCTATTTGAACAATTCCAAAATTGAATAAATTATTTATGTACAACGCATTAGTTAATAATAGACTATTAGCTAGCCATATACCTAAGTAACAAATAACTAGGCTAAACAAAAACGCAATCCCTAACAAGATAGATTCAACAATCAAAAACAAAGAACTAATATCCAAGATTGAATATCCTAAAGACCATAACACGCCTATCTTTTTAATTGATTTTTGAATTAAATCAATAATAGAAAGAAGTAAGAACAATGAACATATCCCAACAAATCCCCATGAAACATATTCAACGATTTTAATGATATCCATCAACCATGCAGATTTTTTTCTTGATTCATAATAGAATCTATTTGACGTCACCGAACTACCTTTCCATTTAGTGAAATCAAAACGATCAAATTTAATTGAAACATCCGTGACATTAGTTTTAATATCATTTAAAGCCGATAAATCTTTTCCTAGATTACCTGTAAATGGATAAATTATCTCTGAATAGGGTGTTATATAAGGCTTTGCTTTTTCAATAATCTTAGAATATAAAGAATCACTTACATAAATATAGCCTTTACCTTTTCCATAATCATCTGTCGTATATCCGCCTATATTGAATTTACTTTTAAAATCTAAACTTTCACTATATAAATCAAAGGAATTAAAGTCACTTTCAAAATATGTATTTTTACTTAAAGATTCAAAGAAATCTTTTTCTAAAACGACAATATTCTCTTTATCATCAAGATCATCTTTTAGCGTATATAAAGAAGAATCTAATTTAGAGACAGGAGCAATCGCAACTACTCTAGTAGTTATTGTCTCCAATGATGAATTACAGTTTATATAAAGGCTTGTTCCACTTTCAAAAGGCATAAAATAATCATTAAATATTTCGTTGATTTTATATTTGCTAAGAAATCCACCATTAAAATAAGCTAAGTTATATAGAGAATATTTAGCCTCTTCTTGAAGTAATGATCTTTTATTCCAATATTCATCATCAGAACTATTTTTGAAAGCATCATCAAAGAAATCAGAATCATAATATGTATCTAGGATTCCCACAATCTTATATGATTGTGGTAAAGAAGAATAAATACTATTCATTTTATTAAATCTAACTTTTTCCCCTAAAAGCTGATCTAATGAATCTATTTTAGTAATAGATTTGTCTTCTTCAATTAATCCAAATCTTCTATACATATCAGCGAAGAAATCACTTATGACGATTTCATCATCATTACTAGGCAAAGACCCATAGGATAAAGTAAGTTTTGTTTTGTCTAAGAAATCATCATCGATTTCTACAGACCCGCCAACATAACATTCCAAATATGAATCTTGATCATCTTTGCTATTGATTTGAAAAGTTCCTTTTCCATTATTAATTGCCTTGCTAGACAAGAAAGAACTGACTGGAATAATAGTGTCCACTTTGCTTTTAACGTTGCTGATATCATCATCGTTAAATTCAAATAATTTATTGTATGAATTATTACTATTATATAAATTTTTCTTAAAAGCTAAAGAATTGCTTCCTTTAGAATACATTGATTTTAAAGTTGCTTCGTCTTCATTATATGAAGTAATTGAATTAGTAATTCCAAGAAGGGAGAAAGAACATAAGAATACAAAAATAATAGCTATGAATCTAAGTTTTCTATTTCTAAATAAAGAAGCGATTAAATCTTTTCTTTTGTTGAATGATAGCTTTATTCTTTTAGTTACATTTATATTTTGTAATTCAGAATTAACCTCTATAGAAGTATTTAAAGAATATTTTTTAATCTCACCATCGATAATTTCTATTAATCCATCGCCATATTTATCAGCCGATTCTCTATCGTGGCTGACAACTAGTACTAACCTATCCTTACTAGCTTCTTTTAAATATTCAAATACTTTTTTTGAATTCTCACTATCCAAAGCACCTGTAGGTTCATCGCAAAGAATCAATCTAGGATTTTTTATTAATGCTCTTATTAATGATACTCTTTGCTTTTCTCCACCAGACAAAAGATTAACTCTTTTGTTCTTAAATTCTGACAGATCATATTTATCAAGCAAGGATTGAATTTCTCCATCATCAATTGTTCTATCAGCTGCCAATCTTATATTTGATTCCACTGAAATATCATTGATTAAATTATATTCTTGAAATACAAAACCTATAGCACTAAATCTATAAGACAACAATTCATTAGAATCAAGTTTATTTATGCATCTACCATCGAGGATTATTTCTCCACTATCAGGTGTATCTAATCCACCTATTAAATTTAAAAGAGTGGATTTACCACTTCCACTCTTTCCAACAATAAAATACATCCCTTTATCAGGCAAACTAAAAGAGATATCATTAAGAACAACTTTAGTCTTTCCACCTTTGCCTTTAAAACTCTTTTTTAGATTTTGGATTTCTAACATAAATGTTATGCCTATTCCCTTATTAAATCTACAGATTTCTTCTTATAAAGTTTAATTGTCGGAACAACTATTCCTATCAATATACTTGCAATAGAAATTCCAATTAAAATGAAGATAGTGTACCAATAGAATCCATATGCATTACTATTCAAATAGAAATTGCTGATCAAATAAGAATTTATTCCTAAGAAACTCAAATATTGAGCTAAAAACGATATTGCGATAGAAATAACTGAGACGATTATTGCAATAATAGAGAATATAGAAATTATTGTTTTTTTATTTACTCCTATAGATTGAAGCAATCCAACCATCTTTTGTTTCTCGCTTAAAAGACCACTTAAATAAATTGATATCATCACAACAGCTAATAGAATTAATAATATTGATATCGGAATTAATATCAATTTAAAATTGGGTTGAAAGGACCTATTGAAATAATAGACCCCTTCTACTTGTTCATTAGAAAAAGAGCAAAAATATCTTTTTTCCGTATTTGCAAAATTAAGAAAATCAATATACTGGTCATCAATACTTTGTATAATGCTAACATCTCTCTTAAAGTCACCAGTTAATTTGATTATTATTCCGCTCCTAAGATCCAAATTCTCAGAATAACTATTATATTGTTGTATATAGTTTTGATATTCTTTAGACAAAAATAAGAATTTCTCTATTTTGTATTGAGTTGTTTTTCTACCTAATTGCTTATCATCTAACTTAGCTTCATAAACATTCTTATCATAGTTTGTTCCTATTACACCGGTAACTTTTAACCTACCTCGAAAAGTGATGTTCTTGCCAATGATATCATCATAACTATCGATAGTAGTTACTTTTTTAGAAAGGTCATCATCATTCATATTATCGTATGTATAAACTCCATATTTCTTAAATTGATCAAAGAAATAATCAGTAATGACAACTTCATTTCCTTCTTTAGGTAAAGATCCAGCTAATAAAGTAAGCCCTAAGTTAGCGAGTCTATCTTCATTGATTTCAAGTCCATGAGCTATATAGTCGCATTCACTATATGGAGATAAAGAGTAATAAAAAGTGTCATAGAAAACAAGGGGGTCATCTCCAACAGGCACTCCTTTTTCTTTAAGACTAACTATATCTTTATCCTTAATTGCTGTACTTTTTTCTTCATAAACATGATTGAAATCATATAAGAAAAGAAGCCTATTGTTATCCTTATACATTTCTTTGACAATGGTTTCAGCTGGAGATAATCCCGTCACACTAACAGAAACTCCAATCATGGAAAATGAAATGATGCATATCAAAAACATTAAAACTAATCTTAATGGTCTCTTTTTCATTAAAGAGAAGGCTATTTTTAATTGTTTTCTAAACGATATCTTAAGTTGCTTTTTATTATTTTCTTTGTTGTCATATGTATCTTTTAATTCATTATTCAAGTTGATAACACCATCTTTTATTTCAATTATGCCATCGCCAAAATCCTCAGCAGATTTCCTATCATGTGAAACTACGATAACAAGTTTTTCCTTACTTAAATTTTTTAAAATTGTAAATATGTTTTTAGAGTTTTCTTCGTCGAGAGATCCAGTAGGTTCATCGCATAGAATCATTTCCGGATTTTTCAAAACAGCTCTCATTATTGCGACTCTTTGCTTTTCTCCACCAGATAGTGTATTTACTTTTTGTTTTTCTAAGCCGAATAAATCAAATCTTTTTAAGATTGATTCAATTTCTGCTTTGCTTATTTTTCTATCCACTGGTATAGTTAAATTGTCTTCTACTGATAAATCATCAAACAAATTCGACTCTTGAAAAACAAATCCAATGCTTCTGGCTCTATACGAGCCCAATTCTTTCGATGATAATTTTTCTAATTGCAAGCCATTAAATTCAATAGATCCACTATCCGGTGTATCTAATCCACCTATTAAATTCAAAAGAGTGGATTTACCACTTCCACTCTTTCCAACAATAAAATACATCCCTTTATCAGGCAAACTAAAAGATATATTCTTTAAAACATCTTGTCTCTCTTCTTTAGAATAAAAAGTCTTTTTTATATTCGATACAGTTAGCATATTCTTTAGTCCTTATAATAAGTAACTAGAACTATTGGGTCTCTATATTTCCAATCATTGTTATCATATCCCGATTCACTAAAATAAAAGAATAATTTATTCTCATATTTATCGTCAATTTTATTCAAATCAGATAATTTAATATCAAAGCCTATAACCGCCTGACTATATTCAGTATCCAACTTTCCTGGAACATGTTCATATCTTTTTTCTCCTAAACATCTATATGAATCTTTAGGACCATTATAAAGATGAATATACTGATAACCATCATTTATTTCTTTTATATCCATGTATAAAGAAATATGGGCTCTCTTATATCCAAATGCACGAATAAATCTACAAGTATAGTCACCTTTGCCATTATCCAAATCAAAGCAAACTAAAGGATCAGATTGAAGCCCTTCTTTTGTATAAACTGTACCTTCACAATTAATAAGAGAATCAAAATATTCAACATTATCTCGATGTTCAGGCACAAATAACTCAGATGAAATATAATAATTGTAATTAACGTCGCTATAATAACGACTAGCATAAGACCTGAAATATGATTTTAATTTTTCAATGTTAGATGAGGTACTTAAATTAGAAGGAAGCAAATTCCATACAGGAATCAATCCGTCTTGACTAGAACCAATAAGCCCACTTTTATCACTCAATGACTTTGTCCAACTTTGAAACGCAGTAGAGAAATTATTAATTCCAGTAGCTGAAAGGGCTTCTCCTCCTGTTGCATTAACACGAAATTGTTCTTTTACATGAGTAGCATTTATACCTGTAGCGTTTTTAAAAGAATAACTAAAATTGCTTCCAGCTTCAACGCATCCTTCAATTCCGGCTTTAATACTGCTATCCAGTTCAGCTTTAACATCCCCACCTAAGTAGCAATCATTAGATATAAGTGAATAATAAGCTTCAACCTTCCCGCCAAATATTCCTTTAGCTATTAAGTGAGTTCCAAATGTATCAAAAAAAGAAGAATAATTTAGTTTTCCATTCAATACATTTGTGACAGCTTCTATATATTCTGGAGTTAAATGGTTTCGAATGTCAGTTAAATTAGATGAATACTTAGGAAGTGAAATCTCATAATTTTTATATAAATAGTTTAAACAATAGAAGTACTCCGATGCTGCATTTCTATAATTCATATTAGCACTTACTTTAAAACCATCACTTAAATTAGCTGTAAATACATCATAAGTACCACCTATGTTACTTGAAAAAGAAAATTTTGCATCAAAAGAAGACAACAATGATTCAAATGAATTATCGCTCATAGAAAAAGAATCTGAATATAGAAGAGGCTTTACACTTTGATTAGCAAGAGTATTCTTTAACCAGTCTTCATCCAACATTGGTGCACCATCTTTAACATCTTCAGCATCCAAATATTTAGATTTAACAACATCTATAGAATAACCAACACCGAAAACATTATTATTGTCATTAGAAACAAGAGCTGTTTTATTTTTTGCTCTTCTAAAATTATCAAACAAGCGGCTCGACTCTTTATTCAAATCAACATCAATGCCAAAGTTAAATAAGAATGAGCATAACAAGATAGACCCAATTGTTTTCTTTAAAGCTGACATAATTAAATTCCCCTTTTCAATATTATACTACCAGTTGGATTTAATAATAGAATAAATTGATAAATCTACTTGTTGTTAAAAAAAGAAAGCACAATATTCTTTTCTTTCTTAGTTACTCCACCATAATAATATTTATAAAGAGTCTTAAATGATCCGTCGGTAAAAGATTTCTTTCCCTTAGAAATTAAAATATAATCACCTATAAATTCATCGAATAATTCATGATTGCTACCATATCCAAATATGTTTTCTCTATAGACTTGTTCTTTATTATAAAGCTCAAAGTATTTTGAAAAATGAGTTCTAAAACATTTTTCGAATTCTTCTTTCTTTCCTTCTTTAACTCTAAAGCTAGCAAATCTAGGACTGATAGAAAATCTAGGCTCGACCAAAGTATCTATAAAATCAGGATATTTTCTAATATCAATCCAAGAAGTTTTAACAGATCCATGATCACCGACCACAATAAATAAAGTCTCTGGATTTCTTTCAGTCAAAGTCTTTATAGACTCATCCAGCACTTGAATAGAAGTTTTAGTTTTAACAGAACGATATCCATTCTCTAGAATATCATTTTGCAATTGTGACCATCTCGCTAAAATGAAAGAAACACCGCTTGATTGTATTTTTTCTTCTATAGCTGAGAAGAATAAACCACTGCTAATTTTTCCTTGTGCATTAATATATTTACGGCTATCCAAATAAACAGCAGCATCTTTTTTTCCTTTTATTACGCAAATGTTTTGCAACAAATTTAATTTAGATTTATAGAATTCATCATGATCAGTTAAAAAAGATCTAGTAGATGTACCTTGAATTACTTTATCTACCATATTTACATACTGGTCTGTTTTAGAGAAATATTGAACTTCTCCTAATCTTCCTTCATAGCAAGGATATGTTCCATAAAGAAGAGCATCATTATTGCAAAAAGAACAAGTTGGATAAACAGATTCTAAAGAAATAGGCTGTTTTGAATGAAGAAAGGGCGATTTATTTTTTGTCTTTTTATAAACGTATTCACTCCATCCTTCGATCAATAAAACACAAAGTTTCTTTCCTCTATTTTTATCGTTTAGAAGGACTTCATCAACATCAGGAAAAGAATCCGGATGCGGACCTGAAATTCCGAAATATTTAAAGATAGAATTTGATAAATTTATTAATGTTCTATCCTTAGAAAGTCTATAAACACTCATAGATTTCTCCCTCTATTAAATATGAATTTCTTCTTTTTATTCTTATTACCATCTTGTTCATACAAAGAAGTGTTGTCGTTTATATCATCATCTTTATGCTTTAAATTAGAAAAGGAAAATACTAGAATCAAGCACAATAGTATTCCAGCAAAGATGAATCCACATAAAGTTATAGATTTAACTTCTTGTGTATATTCAGGTGGAATGGACGAATCGATAAATTCACCATGTCCAAAATAACTCCCTATAATCGACCCTAACATCAAACCTATAAATAATCCGCCAATATAATCCTTAACAATACTAAATAATTTTTTATAAGGATAGTAAAACACTATTAAATTTAGCAGCATTCCAATAATCATAATTGCAATCAATCCAATAGATTTTGTTATTTCAACTTTATCAGGAATATTAATCATTATTGTTTCTAATGTCGAAGACATACCAAAAATATTAGATATTGAATGAATAGGTAATCCTGGAATCAGTACTGCAAATCCCATAACAAATCCAAACACCAAACAAGACAAATATTCATTTCCTATCAAAGGTTGATCGCTACTCTTATTCAAAAAGAAAGTCATAACAAAAGATATTGCCATTCCAACAATGAGTAAAGTTGGAAACAGTATATTTTCTAATGTTGTTTTGTCTTTCTTCTTAATCTCTTTTATCAAAGAAGCGATGATAAGACCTAAGCTTGCAATTCCAAACAATAAAAATGTTGCCAATGGAAATTTATCTTCAAGATAATTAACACCCATTATCAATCTTGGTAAAGTTCCAATAATCAATCCTAAAACAGCTAATAAAGCACACCAAATCCATCTTATCTTCGGCTTTTTGGTAAGGCTGTTATTTAAGAATCCAGAAGTATATAAAACTCCATAGTTTCCCATAGGAGTTAATGAGAACAATCCACCGAGAAGACCACTCATAAAAGACTTTATTAAAGATTCTTTTTTCTCTTCCATCTCAATTCCTCCTAAATCATTATTAAATTATAAGACTAGTTTATGAATATATATAAAAGGTATACGCATTATCAACTTTTATGAAATCCCTAATATGAACTATATTTATTTCCCTTTGATATAATTATTCAGCATTGAGGGTTGAATTATGAAAATAATAGCAGGATTAGGAAATTTTGGTCTTGATTATGTTGGAACAAGACATAATATGGGATTTGAAGTCGTTGAAGGATTAGCTGAAGACTTAGGATTATCTTTGGACAAAGTCGATTTCCAAGGTAGATATGTCAAAGCTAACATTGAAGGTGAAACTATATTTATAGTTGAGCCATTAACTTATATGAACTTATCTGGAACTTGCATTGTTCCATTAATGCGTTACTATAAAATTCCTGTGGAAGATTTAATAGTCATCTGTGATGATATGGCCATCAAACCAGGAGAATACAGAATTAAAATCAAAGGCTCATCTGGCGGTCAAAAAGGATTACAAAATATCATAGATAATTTAGGAACTACTGAATTCAAGAGAATTAGAATCGGAACAGGAGAGCCTAAAACAAAAGCAGAGACTGTCGATTATGTTTTAGGAAAGCCATCTAAGGAAGATAGAGAATTGATCAATAAAGCTGAAGATGAAGCTATTGAATTCCTTCATTTGATGATTAAATTCGGATTTCAACGTGCTTTGAGCTTAATGTCTGCAAAGAAATCAAAGGAAAACAATGCCAAGTAAACTAATTAATTTAATATCAAAATATTTAAAAGACAGTCCACAAATTCAGTCCATCGATGATGAACAAGATTTTGTGACTTCAAATTTGCAAAGCCTAGCTCTACAAATAGTCACAGCTTATAACAATAATCCTTCAAAGATTGCTTTAGCCTTCCCTTCTTTATATGATGTTCAACTCTTCTCAGATTATTTATTAGACTTTTTACCTAGTGAAAAAGTAGCTATTTATCCTAAAGATGAGATTCTTAGATTAGGAAACACTTCTTCATCCAAAGAAATGGCTAGAGAAAGACTTAGAACACTATATCGAATTAGAAACAGCGAAAACATAATAGTTTTATTCAACTCTGCAGCTTCGCTATCACCGATAGATTCACCTGAATTATTTGATGATGTCGCATTTGATATAGAAGTAGGTGAAGTGATAGATAGAGATGAATTAGTGTCCAAACTATCTAACGAAGGATACAGCAGAGTCAATTGGGTAAGCAGTGGCTTTGAATATGCTGTAAGAGGAACCATTTTAGATGTTTTTTCACCTTCTTACGACCTACCTATTCGTATCGAATTAGATGATGACAAAATTGATTCAATTCGACTATTTAGTCCTTTAACATTAAAGAGTGAAACACAGCTTACAAAAGCCACAATTTTACCAGCGAGTGAAAGACCAGTAAATCAAGAAACTGCAATAAAAGCTAAAGAATTAATGCTTAAAGATTTGAAATCCATAAAGGATTCAAATCTAAAATTAGAAATTGATGAAAAGATCAAAGATATTGAAATATCATCAGAGAATACTATCAAAAGTGGAATAGTATTAGATGCCGATGAATCTTTATTTCCATATTACGATGTCAAAAAGGGAACCATCATCAATTATCTCAAACAATATAAGATATTCATGGTTTCACCAAAGCAATTTTATCAAAGCCAAAATTCATTTAAGGAAGATGAAATATCTTATTTTGCTGACAACAAAACAAAAGGATTATCTCTACCTTTAGAAAGTATATATGAGCTTCCTAGTGTAGCTAATAGAGAAGCACACTATAAGAAAATAGAATTAAATTCATTGGAATCCAATGATGGAATTTGTGAAATACCTGTTACAAATTCGAATTTAAATCAATCTGGCATTTTATTAGAAGATGCAAAAAGATTGAACTTGAAAACATATGCTTGTTTGGATGATAAGACCATTCCAACTTACATTAATTATTTAAATGAATCATCCTATCCTTATTCTATGGATTCAAGTATAGAAAACGGAGTTACTATCCTTTCTTCTAGCCTGACCAAAGGATTTAGAATCAAAGATAAAGCCGAGTTTTTATCTTCAGCTGAAATCTTTGGAGTAGCTTTAAAAAAGTCAAGATTCTTGACTCGTTATAAAGACTTTAAACCTATTAAAAAATATTCTGATTTAGTCAAAGGCGATTATGTAGTTGAAGAGAAAAACGGAATTGGAATCTTTGAAGGAATTCAGCAATATAAAGGATTGGACTATATAACTATCGAATATGCCGATCAAGCTACTTTGATGGTTCCAATTAAAAATTTTAACAATATAAGAAAATATGCTGGTTCAGAAGCAAATAGACCATCATTAGATACAATCGGTGGAGCTACTTGGGCTAGAAAGAAAGCTAAAATTAAGTCAAGAATGACCTTCTTAGCCGACAAGCTTCTAAATATTTATTCCGAAAGAGAAAGAATAAAAGGAATTGCATATAAATCAGACCCAGTCGAAGAAGGAAATTTTGCAAAAGATTTCCCTTATCCTTTAACTTTATCTCAAAACAAAGCTTGGAACGATATATCAGCAGATATGGAAAAACCACATCCTATGGATAGACTGATAGCTGGAGATGTTGGATTTGGAAAAACAGAATTAGCTTTCAAAGCAATATTTAAAGCTGTGATGAATGGATATCAGGCTGCTTTATTATGTCCTACAACAGTACTTTCAAGACAACATTTTGAAGTAGCAAAACAAAGATTCAAAGACACTGGTGTAAGAATTGGAATATTGAATAGATTCAATAGCTCCAAAGAAGAGAAACAAACTCTAGAAGATTTAAGTGCAGGAAAAATAGATTTGGTCATCGGAACACACAGACTTCTATCTCAAGATGTTAAGTTTAAAGAATTAGGACTTCTAGTAGTCGACGAAGAGCAAAAATTTGGAGTGGCACAAAAGGAAAGAATTAAAGAAATCGCTAAGAATTTAGATGTTCTATCATTGTCAGCAACTCCTATTCCTAGAACATTGCAAATGTCATTGTTAACTATAAGACCTATGTCTATTTTGGAAGATGCACCTCAAAATAGATTGCCGGTAAAAACATATGTTTGCCAAGAAAATGATGGATTAATCAAAGAAGTCATTTCCAGAGAATTAGCAAGAGACGGACAAGTTTATTTCCTTCATAACAGAATAGATACAATTTATTCCGTCGCTGGAAAACTAAAGAAGATGTTTCCTAATATCACAGTCGGTGTAGCTCATGGCTCGATGGATGCAAATCAAATTGCGGATGTCATGAATGATTTCTACGACAAAAAAATAGAAATATTGGTCTCAACTTCAATTATCGAATCAGGTTTGGATGTTCCAAATGTAAATACTATTATTGTGGAAGACTCACAAAATTTCGGATTGGCTCAGCTCTATCAAATCAAAGGGAGAGTCGGAAGATCAAATAGATTGGCATATGCATATTTATTATATAGGGACTACGATAGAATCAGTGATGAAGGTAGAAAGAGACTGAAAGCATTAAAAGATTTCACTGAATTAGGATCTGGATATAAAATTGCTCAACAAGACTTGGCGATTAGAGGTAGTGGAAATATTTTGGGCTCAGAACAAGCAGGATTTGTAGACTCATTAGGTTATGAGACTTATACGAAATTATTAAAAGAAGTGATAGAGCAAAAACGAGCTAACGAGAAGGGAATCAAGTTAGCTCAAAAGAAGCCAACAAAGTTCAACTTGTCATTTACTTTAGATGCACATATTCCTACTGATTATGCATCTTCAACCGATAGAGTCAATTTGTATAGAGAAATACAAGATTGCACAGAAGAGAACGAATTAAATGATTTGATTAAGACCATAAGAGATTCTTATGGACCGTATCCATTAGAGGTTAGGAATTTATTTAAAAAAAGACTTATTGAAATAACTTTAAATAACGATGAATTATTTATAGGATTTGAAGAATTGATGGAATCATTTAAATTAACTTTAACAGAAGCCTTCTCTAATGTAAAAAATGTCAAAGAGAAATTAGAGATGTATCTAAGTCCTATAAGAGACTCAATCAAAGAGATTAGATTTATCGATCGCCATTTCATCTTAGGATTGAGAAGAACATCATCCTATTTAGATGATCTATTTTATCTAGTTAGAGTATTATCAAATATTTTCGATGGGCATAATAGACCTACTAAGCTTATTGATGATGAAGAAGATTAAAACTGATATAAAATATATATGAGGATTTAAATATGAAAAATGATGGATTTATTAAAGTAGCCGCTATTACATCCGATGTTCATCTAAATGATATAGATTCGAATGTAAATGATATAGTTTCAAAAGCTAAAGAAGCTAATGAAATGGGTGCTAAAATTATTACCTTCCAAGAATTAGCTTTGACTGGCTACTCTCTTCAAGATATGTTTGCTCAATCCAACACTTTAGAAAAAGCTAAAGAAGGCTTGATTGAAATAACAAACAAGACAAAAGATTTAGATTTGTTAATGGTAGTCAGTCTTCCTTATTCATTTAAAGGGAAGATTTATGATACAGCAGCAGTTATTTCTAAAGGTAAGATACTTGGAATAGCAACTAAAAAATATCTTCCAAATTACAATGAATTCTATGATGCTAGATATTTCACTCCATCATTTGATGAAAATGAAGTAACCGAAATAGATGGAAATCTAATTCCTATCGGACCAAAACTATTATTTCACTGCAGAGAAATTGAGAATTTAACAATCGGAATCGAAATCTGTGAAGATTTATGGACTCCAGATACACCTTCTACACATCATGCAATGAACGGAGCTACATTAATCTTGAATCCATCCGCTTCAAATGAAATGGTCGGAAAAGAAAACTATAGAAAATCACTAATTTGTGCTACTTCCGCTAGATTAATTTGTGCTTATGTATATGCTGGAGCAGGTGAAGGTGAAACTTCTCAAGATGTAGTTTATTCAGCACCTTTAATAATCGCCGAAAATGGAAATTTATTAGGCGAGAAAAATGATTTTAATAATCATATCATGGTAAAAGATATCGATGTGGATTTATTAGCCTTTAGAAGAAGACAAATGACTACATATTCTTATAAACAAGAACAAGGTTATCAAACTATCGATTTCAGTTTGACAGATTCATATAACAAATCATTAGATAGAATATTTGTCAAATCACCTTATTTAGATATATCAAGTAAGAATCTCGAAGACAATTTAAATACTATATTCAATTGTCAATCACATGGATTGATGAAAAGAATCCAAGCTACTCATTGCAAGACTGTAATAATAGGTGTTTCAGGTGGACTAGATTCAGCTTTAGCATTATTAGTAGCCTATAAAGCTTTTAAAGATTTAAACAAAGATGTTAAAGATATTATCGCTATATCAATGCCTTGTTTTGCCACTACCGCCAGGACTAGAAACAATTCAAAAATACTAGCTGAAACATTAGGTGTAACATTCAAAGAAATAGATATATCAAATACAGTAAAATCACATTTAAAAGATATAGATCACCCCTTAGATTTGTATGATGCAGCCTATGAAAATGCTCAAGCAAGAGCTAGAACTTATGTCTTGATGGATGAATCAAACTATAAAAGTGGAATAGTTATAGGAACTGGAGATTTATCTGAGATTGCCTTAGGCTGGGCTACTTATAACGGAGATCAAATGAGTATGTATAACGTCAATGCATCCGTTCCTAAAACTGTTGTGAAAGAAGTAGTTAGAATGGTTGCAAATAATGAAAGAGAATCAAATCCATTACTATCAAAAACACTAATAGATATTTTAGATACACCTATAACTCCTGAACTCGTCCCATCGAAGAGCAAAAATGAAATAAGTCAAATTACAGAAGATATCATAGGTCCATATATTCTTCATGATTTCTTCTTATATCACTTCTTAAGAAATGGATATCAACCTTTAAAGATATTAAGAATTGCCATTATTGCTTTTAAAGATATGTTCAACGAAGAAACTATCAAAAATTGGTTAAAACTCTTCTATAGAAGATTCTTTGCAAGCCAATTCAAGAGATCCGCAGCACCTGACGGAGTAAAAGTTGGAAGTGTCTCATTAAGTCAAAGAGGTGACTTAAGAATCCCATCTGATTTATTAAGTGTAGATTTCTTAAAAGATTTAAAGTGATTTTAAAATAGACACCAGTTTAAAAGATAATACCTTATTTTTTATCCATAAAAATTTATTATCTTGTTGTAAAATAAAAAAGATTTTATAAGGCTCTAAAAAGAGCCTTTTAAAATGCCTTAAAGGAGGGTAATGAATGACTGAAAAAGTTATATTGGTCTGCACTGAATGCTTATCCAGAAATTATTCTGTGAATAAGAAAAAAGATAGTACAAAACGCTTTGAAGAAAAGAAATACTGTCCACGTTGCAACCGCCATACCCTTCATAAAGAGACGAAATAGGAGGCGCTATGAAAAAAATCCGCAAATATTTTAAAGGTGTTGCCGAAGAAGCTCATCGTGTTCGTTGGCCTTCAGCCAAAGAACTTTGGCCTGCCGTTGGAATCGTCATCGGCGTGACCGTAATTTGTGCTATCGTTTTAGCCATTTCTGACTACCTTGCTTTGGAAATTCTTAGAGCTTTCCAAAGAGTCAACCCAAACACCAGCTCAACATCAGGCTCAGGTACTGAAGCAGCTGCCAATGCTATTTTGAGTATAGTTAAATATATAGGAGGTAAATTCTAATGTTGAATGAAGAAGAATTAGATACTAAAGAAACTAGTGTCGAAAACAATAATTCCGAAACAAAAAAGAAAGATTTAGGCGAAAAACAATGGTACGTTGTTAGTACCTATACTGGAAGAGAAAAACAAGTCGCTGAATCTCTTGAAAGACGTAGTGTTAATTTAAACTTAAAAGACTATATTTTTAGAATCGTTGTCGCCCAATACGAAGAAGATGGAAAAGATAAGAATGGAAAGCCTAATGGCAAGAAAGTCATAAAGAACTTCTACCCTGGATACATCTTCATCGAAATGATTATGGACGATAAAGCTTGGTACATGGTCAGAAACACACCAGATGTCACAGGATTCGTAGGATCATCCGGAGGTGGAGCAAAGCCTTTCCCTGTTCCTCGTGAAGAAATAGAGCCTGTTTTAAAGAGAATGAAGATTACTGATGATGATATGTTCACCGGATACAAAGTCGGCGATACAGTAAAGGTTCTCAGCGGCACATTCGAAAACTCAATCGGTCAAATTACTGCAGTAGATCAAGATAAGAATGAAGTAACTTTGAGAATAATGTTCTTCGGACGTTTCACAGAGATTACATCTTCATTTGACGACATAGAAGAAATAAAGTAATAAAAAAACTCCCAAATGGGAGTTTAAGGGGGTGTAGCTCAGTTGGGAGAGCGTATCGTTCGCAACGATGAGGTCGCGGGTTCGATCCCCGTCATCTCCACCACAATTAAAAAGAATAGCTTTGATACTCGAAAATGTATCAAAGCTTTTTGTTTTGAATTTTGTATACGTTTGATTAATTAATTAAATAATTAATTAATTAAATAGCTGAAAATGCTTAAGAAATGGAAAAGACAAAAAATAGATAAAAACAAAATAATTAATTATGAGCTAATAAATTAATCTTATTAAAGAAAAACAGACTGGTTGATCAGTCTGTTTTTTATATATTTTTTCCCGTAAAAAAAAGCGGCAGCGCGCTGCCTTCGCCCTAACG